>WNGP01000203.1_pt1 | contig 56012 bp, 58 predicted proteins | sample 5407671 | NCBI WGS metagenome assembly WNGP01 (sample SAMN13153381, study PRJNA577476) | soil metagenome | isolation source: 40 cm soil or saprolite under Garry oak tree replicate 2 | place: USA:California | collected 2016-06-15 | reverse complement strand
GCGTCGTAGCGCACCCGGATCAGCGCGGCGGCCAGGATGCCGAGGGCCAGGCCCGCGGCCGCCCCGGCGATCTCGAGGGCCAGGCCGTTGCCCGAGAGCGCGGCGCCCTTGATGAAGAACGGGACCACGGCCGCCGCGGTGATGAACGGGCGCAGCAGCCGCATCGGGCCGACCTTGCGCTGGCCGAGGTCGCTGAACAGGACGGCGGCCAGGATGACGAGGTTGAGGATCCAGACGCTGGCGTCCATTTCCAACTCCTTGGTGAGGTGTTTCGCTGATGTCTGCCACGCTAGGAGCGAGACGGTAGGACCCGCGTCGGCCTGCGGCTTGATCCGGGGTGGAGCGGGATGCGGCCTGGGTGGAGGGCGCCCGCGGCGGCGGCGTCGACCCGGAGTCAACCCCGGGTACAACCAGGGTCAACCCGGCCAGCCGAGCGCCCGCGGGCCGCGGCGAGCTACGTTGATACCGGCGGCGGTCAGTCAGGAGTTAAAGACGTGTTCGGTTTCGCGACGCGGAGGGACCTGGCCACGGGCGCCCGCGTGGTCAACGTCACCCGGGTGATCGACATCATCCGGGCCATCGGCCTCGCCGTCGTGGTCATCACCGTTTCCGTGGCCAGCCCCCGGCCCGGCACGGACAGCGCCCGCGGCCTGGCGATCGCCGTCGCGCTGGTCCTGTCCGCCGTCGCGTGGATCGTCTGGCTGCTGGCCGGAAGCAGCAGGCGCTGGATGAATCTCGGCGGCCTGATCGTGATGGGAGCGGCGGGCGGGGCGCTCGCCGGGCTGTCACCGAACAGTCCGGGCGTCGCCATCGGCTGCGCGGCGGCCTTCAGCGCGGGCGTCCGGCTGCGGACCGAGCTGTCGCTGGGCATCGTGGCGGAGACCATAGCCGCGTTCCTGGTGGCGGCGCTGATCACCGGCGCTCCGACCGGAGCGCTGCTAGGCTACCCGTTCGCCTTCGCCGGGTTGTGGAGCGTGAGCCTGACCCGCCGGGAGTTCCTGGTCCGGGCCGAACAAGCCGAGCACATGCTGGCCGAGACCCGACGCGCCCGGGAGGCCAAGACGCACGCCGCCGCGCTGCCCGAGCGGGCCAGGATCGCCCGTGACATCCACGACGTGCTGGCCCACTCGCTGGCCGCGGTGGCGGTCAACCTGCAGGCCGCGGAGGGGCTGCTGGCCGCGAGCACGCTGCCCGCGGACAACCCCGAGCTCGCCAAGGCGGTCGAGTGCATCGACCGGGCCGGGACGCTGACCCGGGAGGGCCTGGCGGCGGCCCGCCGGGCGGTCCTGGCCCTGCGCGACGACGCGGCCCCGCTGCCCGAGCAGCTGGCGTCGCTGACCGGCCAGTACCGCGCGGTCGGCGACCTGGCGGTGGACTTCACCGTGACCGGCGAGGCGCGGCCGCTGTCCGAGCAGGCCAGCCTGGTCGCGTACCGGACGGCGCAGGAGGGACTGACCAACGCGCGCAAGCACGCACCCGGCCAGCCCGTGACGCTCGGCCTCGGCTTCGAGCCCGGCCAGATCACGGTCAGCGTCGCCAACCCGCTGCCCGCGGCCGGTGACAAAGGACCGCTCACCGCCGCCGGGGCCGGGGCCGGCCTGACCGGGCTGCGGGAGCGCGCCGCCCTGGCCGGCGGCACGCTCGAGGCGGGGCCGGCCGCCGGGGCCTGGCGGGTAGCCCTGAGGATGCCCGCGTGACCGAGAATCCGACCGAGAACGCCGAGCCGGTCACCGTCGTCGTCGCGGACGACCAGTCCGCCGTCCGCGAGGGCCTGGTGCTGCTGCTCGGCACCGTGCCCGGGATCGCCGTGATCGGCGAGGCGGAGGACGGCGAGGCCGCCGTAGAGGCCGTGAAGGCGAAGGATCCGCAGGTCGTCCTCATGGACCTGAACATGCCGCGCCTCGACGGGGTGGAGGCGACGCGGCGCATCCGGGCCAGCCACCCGCAGACCCGGGTGGTCGTGCTGACCACGTACGCCGACGACGAGTCGATCATCGCCGCCCTGCAGGCGGGCGCGCTCGGCTACCTGACCAAGGATGCCACCCGGGCCGAGATCGGCCGGGCCGTGCTGGCCGCCGCGGCCGGCCAGGCCGTGCTCGATCCGCAGGTGCAGCAGCGCCTGCTCATCGCCGCCGTCCGCGCGCCCGCTGCCGAGCCGGCGATGACGGGCGAGGGCGACCTGACGCCGCGCGAGGCCGAGGTGCTCCGCCTCATCGCGGCGGGCAAGTCCAACCGGGAGATCGCGCGAGCCCTGTTCGTCAGCGAGGCCACGGTGAAGACGCACGTCAACCGGATCTTCGCCAAGACCGGCTCGCGCGACCGCGGCCAGGCCATGCGCTACGCCTACACCCGCGGCTACGCCGACCCGCCGCGTTAGCCGACGCTCACTTCAGTCTTCGCGGTGCACCTCGGCGGGGTCCTTGTCGATCCGCAGGCCGCGCCAGCTCGGCTGGCGCAGGATCCCGTCGGCCGTCCACTCGACGAACGCGACCTCGCCGACCAGGCTGGGCTCCACCCACCGCGCACCGCTGGCGGCCGAGGCCGGAACATTAGTACCAAACGGGCTACTTTCCCGCCCCAGCGTCCCCAGCTGCTCCATTAGGTCGGTGAGCATGTCCTGGGTGAACCCGGTGCCGACGTGTCCCGCGTAGCGGAGCTGGCCGCCGTCGTTGATGCCCACAAGCAGCGAGCCGATCATGTCCGCGCGGCGACCCTCGCCCGGCTTCCAGCCGCCGACGATGACCTCCTGCTGCCTGACGTTCTTGATCTTGATCCAGTCCCGCCGCTGGCCCGGATGATAGGCCGAACCCAGCGGCTTGCCGACCACTCCCTCTAGGCCCTTCGCGATGCTCTCGGCCAGCACCGCCGCCGCGCCGCCGCGGTGCCACGGCGGGGTGCGGAGCGGCCTGGCGTCCAGGCCGAGTGCCTCCAGCCGCGCCCGGCGCTCGGTGTAGGGCAGCCCGAGCAGCGGGTCCGCGCCCTGGTGCAGCAGGTCGAACACGTAGTACTGGACCGGCGCGCGCCGCACCAGCGCGTCGTCGGGCCGCAGCACGTGCATGCGCGACTGCAGCAGACCGAAGTCTGGGCGCCCGTCGCGCAGCGCCACGATCTCCCCGTCCAGGATCACCGGGGTGCTGACTCGCTCGGCGAGCACGCCCAGCTCGGGATAGCTCGCCGCCATGTCCTTGTCGTTGCGCGAGACCAGCCGGACCTTGTCCCCGCTGACGTAGGCGACCGCGCGCAGGCCGTCCCACTTGAGCTCCCAGCCGTAGCTCTCCTCATCGGCCGGCAGCTCATGGCGCAGGCTCGCCAGCATCGGCCGGATCAGTGTCGGCTTGACCTGGCGCGGCAGACCCGCCATTGCAGTTCCTCCTTAGGGCGGGCCTGGCCGTCCTGTCGTCTGGCCGACCTCGATCAGGTGACCATCCGGGTCGCGGATGTAGGCGCGGATCTCGCGGCCGTGGTCCTTGGGCTCGGTCAGGAACTCGGCGCCCTTCGCCGACCACTCCGCGTAGGCCGCGCCGATGTCGGCGACCCTGAGGTTGAGAAATGCGCTGGCATGGTCGGGGTCCGCCGGCGGCGCGAGCGTCACCGTGGGCTTGTCGTCGGTCGGGCCGCCGCCCGCATTGAGGATGAGCCAGCTGTTGGCGATCTTCATGATGACCGGGTCGCGTTCCATCACCACCTTCGCCCCGAACACCGTGCGGTAAAACTCACGGGACCGGTCCTGGTCCGAGACCACCAGGAAATGAGTGACCACGAACCCGCTCTCGGGGGCCGGGAAGTCGCTATCGGTCATCTGACCCACCTCTCAACTCGACTGACACTGTCAGCGGACTCCTGCCGTGAGGTTATCCTCGCCGTCATGCCGACGTTGGCCGTTGTGGGCGCAGGGCCGAAGGGAATCGCGATCGCCGCCAAGGCGCGTGCTCTCGCGGCCGCTGGCCTGGATGCCCCGCGGGTAGTGCTCGTCGATCCGGGCGCGGTGGCCGGGAACTGGACCGGGCGGCAGGGGTACACCAGCGGCCTGCTGCCCCTTGGCACCCCCGCGGAGAAGGACGTCGGCTACCCGTACACCGAGAGCTGGGGGGCGGCCTCGCCTGCGGTCATCGCGGCGATGGCGGACTACAGCTGGCAGCGGCATCTGATCGCGCATGGGGCGTATGCCGACTGGGTCGATCGCGGCCGGTTGCGCCCGACGCACCGGCAGTGGAGCCAGTACCTGCGTGAGGTCGCCGAGCGGGCGAGAGCGGAAATCGTCGCCGGTGAGGTGACCGGCCTGGAAGCCGTCGGCGCGCAATGGCGGGTGGCGCTGGAGCGGGGGGAGGCGATCTGGGCCGGCGGCGTCGTCTTCACCGGCCCGGGCCCGCCGATCAGCGTCCCCGGCCAGCCACACCAGCACCCGCGGGTGTTCGACGGGCGCAGCTACTGGCTGGCCGACCCGGCGCTGCCGACCCAAGTCGCCCAGAGCGTGTGCGTTATCGGCAGCGGCGAGACAGCGGCGTCGGTCGTGATCAGCCTGCTGGCCAGGTCGCACAAGCGCTCGACGGTCGACGTGGTAACCAGCCGCGGGGTGCTCTATTCGCGGGGCGAGAGCTACGACGAGAACCGCTTCTACTCCGATCCCGGCGACTGGCCGCAGCTGGCCGAGTCGCACCGGCGCGAATTCCTCGAGCGCACCGATCGCGGCGTCTTCTCGCCGCAGGCCGAGGCGATCCTCAATGCCTCCCACGGCTTCCGTACGCTCGCCGGGCGGGCCGTGCAGATGGAGGCCGGCCAGCGGCAGGTTGTCGTCACCATCGAATACGGCAGCGAACGCGAGCGGGTCGCCTACGACCTGGTGGTCGTCGCGATCGGCTTCCAGACTCGCTGGTTTGAGGGGCTGCTCGGCGGCCAGGCGCGCGCCCGGCTGGGGAGCGCGCTGGCGGGGGACGACCTCGAACGCAGGATAGAGCTCGATCTGTCGGTCGCCGGGCTGAGCCCGCCGCTGCACCTGCCGCTGGTCGCGGGGCTGGCCCAGGGACCGGGTTTCCCCAACCTGAGCTGCCTCGGCCTATTGAGCGACCGCATCCTGCGCCGCTACGTCGCGCTGGACGAGCCGGCCCCGGTGGCGGCCCTCCAGGCCGGCCGAAAGGAGTGAGCGTGTCTGAGCTGCCCGGCGAGGTGTGGGAAAGCGATGACAGCGTCTGCCGGACGGTGGTCATGGCGGCAGAGCTGGCCGAGCGGCTCGCCGCCCAGGCCGAGCGGCGTGGCCTGTCCGTCAGCGACCTGCTCGCCGAATACGCGCAGGAAGGACTGGCCCGCGACGGAGCAGCCTAGGTCAAGGGTTGTGGAAGTAGTGGCCCTTGTCGAGGTCGTCGATGAGCCCGGGCTGGGTCGGTTGCCATCCCAGCAGCTCGCGGGTCAGCGTGCTCGAGGCCGGGCTATCGGCCCCGATGAAGGCTCCCAGCCAGGCGAAGTGCGCAGCTGCGTCCCCGGGAGCGATGGAGACCACGGGGAGGTCGAGATGCCGTCCGATCACTTCGGCGACGGCGCGGATCGGCACGCCCTCGTCGGCGACCGCGTGCAGCGTCGATCCCGCCGGGGCCTGCTCCAGCGCCAGACGGAACAAGTGCGCGGAATCGAGCCGGTGCACGGCGGGCCAGCGGTTGGACCCGTCGCCGATGTAGCCGGCGACGCCCTTGTCGCGGGCGATGCCGACCAGGGCCGCCATGAAGCCGTTATCTCCGTCGCCGTGATTCGTCGGGGGGAGTCGCACGACGGACGAGCGGACGCCACGGGAAGCGAGGGAGAGCACCAACTCGGCCGTGGCGTGCCGAGTCTGCGGACCGCCGCCCATGGCGGCCACCGCCGTGTCCGGACCATGCCCGTCCCGTTCGGTCCCCACCCGCCCCGGTGCGAGCCCGAGCGTGCCGGAGGCGATGAGGAACGGCCGATCAGAACCGGCAAGCGCCTCGCCGAAGGTTTCGACGGCGCGGCGATCCGCATCGGCCGCGTCCTGGAAGCCGCCCGAGAAGGCGATGTCGTGCTTAAACGCGAGGTGGATCACGCCGTCCGACGCGGCCGCGGCATCTCGCAGGCTGTCGAGGTCATCGAGCGTGCCGCGGTGCACCTGGGCCCCGGCCGCGGCCAGGGCAGCGGCCGAGGCATCCGAGCGGGCGAGCCCGGTGACCTGATGGCCCGCGCCGATGAGTTCGGGTACGACGGCGGAGCCGATCCAGCCGGACGCGCCGGTGACGAAAACGCGCATGAGAAAACCTCCAGGTGGTTGAACGTCCTCGGCACGGAACGTGCGCGGGAACAGACTGATGTCAGTCGATGTCATCACCATAGCACCTGATGTCAGCCGCTGTCATCAAGTACTATCGGGGCATGGGTCGATGGGAGCCGAACGCGCGCGGCCGGCTTGAGCAGGCGGCAATGGAGCTCTTCATCGAGCGCGGGTTCGAGCAGACCACGGTGGCGGAGATCGCCAAGCGGGCGGGGCTCACGGAGCGGACGTTCTTCCGGTACTTCGCCGACAAGCGTGAGGTTCTGTTCGCGGGCGCGGGCACGCTGCAGGAGTTCTTCGTGAGTACCGTCGCCAGCGCGCCTGATTCCGCGGCGCCGATCGACGCGGTCGCCGCGGCCCTGGAGGCTGCTGGTGCCCTGCTCCAGGAGCGCCACGAATACGCCCGGCAGCGCCAGGCCGTCATTGCCGCGCACGCAGAGCTGCAAGAGCGCGAGCTGATCAAGCTCGCCTCACTCGCCTCGGCGCTCGCCGGGGCGCTGCGCCGGCGTGGCGTCACCGAGCCAGCCGCGAGCCTGGCCGCCGAGGCAGGGATCGCTGTCTTCAGGATCGCGTTCGAACGCTGGATCAACGAGACCGGCCAGGCAGACTTGCCGCAGCTCATCAGAGACTCGCTCGACCAGCTGAAAACCGTGACCGCGGGCAAATTAGGGCGAGAACTCCCGGTCAGGGTTCCAGGGCAGCTCAGGGTTCCAGGGCGGCTCAGGGTTCCAGGGCGGCTCAGGGTTCCAGGGCGGCACCGACCAGGCCGAGAATCTCGTCGTCGGCGATGGCCGCCGCGTCCTGCGGCCGCAGCCTGATCGTGGCCTTGCCGGTCAGCAGCTCGGGATGGCGATCGGTGAAGCCGCCGTCCCGGCCCTGCTGCCAGCCGTAGATCGATATCCCGTGCTGCCAGGCGCCGACGTAGAGCCGCCGCCGGCCGACCTTGTAGGTGGGGATCTCGTAGGACAGCACCACGTCGGCGTCGGGGTGGGCCGCCATGATCAGCCGGTGGACCCGGTCGAACAGCGGGCGGTGCGCGGGGTCGACCCCGTCGATGTAGCTCCGCACCGCTTCTTCCATGGTTCCCAGCATGGCGTACCTCCCGCGGTCAGGTGGAGGAAGACAGGGACTTCTCGAACCAGTGGTGCGCGTAGGGCTCGTCATTGAACGCGGGCGCCTCGCGGTAGCCTGCCGACCGGTACAGGCCGATCGCCTCGGACAGGGCGCGGTTGGTCTCCAGCCGCAGCACGCGGACGCCGTGCGCGACGGCGCGGGTCTCCAGCTCGGCCAGGAGCCGGCGGCCCAGGCCCAGGCCGCGGACTTCAGGGGCGACCCACATCCGCTTGATCTCGGCGGGCGCGCCGGGGTGGAACTTCAGTGCGCCGCAGCCGGCCGGCTCGCCGTGCAGGGTCGCGACCAGGAACAGGCCCGCGGGCGGGGTCATCTCGTGGTCGGCGGCGGAGATGCTCCGGGCCGGGTCGAAGCCGCCGTCGAAGCGCCCGGACAGCTCCTCGACGTAGGCCCGCAGGCAGCGCCGGGCCTCCGGGTCCCTTGGGTCACGCACGCCGACCACGATGGCCGAGGCGGTCAGCAGCCGCTCCACGTCGGCCATGGCGGTGACGAGCCGGCCGCGCTGACGCTCGGTGAGCGGGCCGAGAAGACCGGCGGCGGCCTGTTCGGAGCGGCGATCGAGTTCGGCCCGTTCGGCCCCTCCGGCGGCGGTCAGCCGCGCGGTCCTGAGCCTTCCGTCCGCCTCGTTCACCTCGACGGTGACCAGCCCGTCGTGCTCCAGCGCCCGCAGCAGCCTGCTCAGGTAGCCGGAGTCCAGGTCCAGCCGGGCGCGCAGGTCCCTGACGTCGCGGCCGTCCGGGCCGATCTCCCACAGCAGCCGCGCCTGCCCGAGCGGGCGGCCGCGGGTCAGGAAGGCGTCGCTGAGCGCGCCGGCGCGCTGCGTGACGGTCCGGTTGAACCGCCGGACCTGGTCGATCATGGCCTGCTCCATTCTCTGACTATAGTCAGAGAATGTGGGTACACGTCACCGTGGTGGCGGCTAACGTCCGGGCCATCGGCTTCTACCGCCGTCTCGGCTTCCGTCCGCTCGAGGCCGCCGGTCCGGGCGAAGGCGCGGTCGTCTATCTCGGCCGGGAGCTCTGACGCCTTAGGGCCGGGGCCCGGACCAGCGAGTGCCGAGTATGCGGCAGGATGGAGTCATGCAGCCGCGAGATTTTTCGCTTTACGGTGCCGTCGATCTGGGCGCGCGGCAGGCGGCCGCGCAGCGCAGGCAGCAGGCGGCTCAGTCTCCGTCTCAACCCGGCGCCACCGGATCGAACGGCGGATTTGTCATCGAGGTCACCGAGGAGACCTTCAACACCGACGTGGTGGAGCGCTCCCGCACCACGCCCGTGATCATGGACCTGTGGGCCGAGTGGTGCGGGCCGTGCAAGCAGCTCTCGCCGGTGCTCGAGAAGCTCGCCGCCGAGGCGGTCGGCCAGTGGATCCTCGCCAAGGTCGACGTGGACGCCAACCCCCAGCTGAGCGCGGCGCTGCAGGTGCAGAGCATCCCCATGGTGGTGGCGGTCATCGGCGGCCAGCTGGTGGACGGCTTCCTCGGCGCCATGCCCGAGGCCCAGGTCCGCCAGTGGATCGACCAGGTCCTGGCGGCCGCGGAGAAGATGGGCATGCAGCTGGCCGCCCCCGGCGCCGCCGCGGACGCGGACGACGCGGAGGCGGACACGCAGGGCGGCGTGGACGGCCGGGCGCCGGCCGACGGCCGGCCCGCCGGGGGCCCGGGCGCCCCGCCGATGCCGCCGGCCTACACCGAAGCCCGCGAGGCCATGGAGCGCGGCGACCTGGACGGCGCCGCGAAGGCGTTCGAGCAGGAGCTGGCGGCCAATCCCGCCGACCCGGTGGCCAAGACCGGGCTGGCCCAAGTCAACCTGATCCGCCGGGTCAGCGCCTACGACCAGGCCAAGGCCCGCCGCGACGCGGCCGAACACCCCGGCGACGTCGCGGCCCAGATCCGGGTGGCCGACATCGAGCTGGCCTCCGGGCGGATCGAGGAGGCGTTCGACCGGCTGCTCGGCCTGGTGCGCCGGACGTCGGGCGAGGAACGGGAGCAGGCACGCGCGCACCTGGTCAGCCTGTTCGAGGTGCTCCCGCCCCGGGACCCGCGCCTGATCAAGGCCCGTTCGGCGCTGTCCGCGCTGCTCTTCTAAGCGGCCGCCGCGCCGCGGCCGCTGGCCGAACGGGGTTAGCGGCCGCGCGCTTCGGCCGGTTCGGCCTCGGCCAGCTGCTCGAGCACAGGCAGCGCCTCGGCCAGCGCGGAGCGTTGCGCCGGGGTGAGTATCCGCAGGCTCGCGGTCAGCACCAGGGTGCTTTCCGTGCGGATCCGCTCCAGCGCCTCGTGGCCGCGTGGGGTGATGGTCAGGGTGCTGGCGCGCGCGTCGCTCGGGTCGGCGTACCGCCGCACGTAGCCGCTGTCCTCAAGCGCGGTCACCAGCCGGGTGAGCGTGGACGGCGCGATGCCCTCGGCCGCGGCCAGGTCACCCAGCCGCATCGGCCCGGACCGCTCGACGGTGGCCAGCGCCGCGAGCTGGGTGGGCGTCAGCCCGGCCAGCTCGTGCTTGCGCAGCCGACGAGCCAGCCGGGCCAGCGCGACCCGCAGCCGGGTGACGTCGACCGCCGGCCCGTCCCCGGGACCCGCGCCGGGCGCCGGTCCCGGATCGCCCACCTCAGCAGGGGCGGCGGTAACGACCGATTCCGTGCTCACCTTCCCAGCCTACGCGGTGCGCGCCGTACCCTGGAGTCCGGCGGAAAGGCGGGAACCAACGTGGCGATGGCGCCGAGCGTCTCCTACTCCATCACCGTGCGGCTCGAGGTGGCCAGCCGCGGGCGCGCGGTCAGCGAGATCACCCGGGCGGTGGAGCATTCCGGCGGCGTGGTGACCGCGCTGGACGTGACCGCCGGGCGGAACGACCGGCTGCGGGTCGACGTCACCTGCGCCGCGCGGGACACCGACCATGCCGAAGCCCTCGTGACCGCGCTGGGCGGCATCGACGGCGTGACCGTGCACAAGGTCAGCGACCGCACGTTCCTGCTGCACCTCGGCGGCAAGATCGAGATGCGCTCCAAGGTGCCGCTGCGGAACCGGGACGACCTGTCCATGGCCTACACCCCCGGCGTGGGCCGGGTCGCGCTGGCCATCGCCGCGAACCGCGAGGACGCCCGCCGCCTGACCATCAAGCGGAACTCGGTGGCCGTGGTCACCGACGGCTCCGCCGTGCTCGGCCTGGGCAACATCGGGCCGTACGCCGCGCTGCCCGTCATGGAGGGCAAGGCCGCCCTGTTCAAGCGGTTCGCCGGCATCGACGCCTGGCCGATCTGCCTGGACAGCCAGGACACCGACGAGATCGTCCGCGCGGTGCAGCTCATCGCGCCCGGGTTCGGCGGCATCAACCTGGAGGACATCAGCGCGCCGCGCTGCTTCGAGGTGGAGCGCCGGCTGCGCGGGCTGCTCGACATCCCGGTGTTCCACGACGACCAGCACGGCACCGCGATCGTGGTGATGGCGGCGCTGACCAACGCGCTGCGGGTGGTGGGCAAGAAGCTGCCCGAGGTGCGCATCGCCATGGCCGGGGCGGGCGCCGCGGGCACCGCGGTGCTCAAGCTGCTGCTTGGCGCGGGCGCCAATGCCGCCGACGTCGTGGTCTGCGACGACAGGGGATCTGTGCACCTGGGCCGGGCAGGCCTGGACGACAGCCTGCGCTGGATCGCGGAGAACACCAACCGCGACGGCTACGCGGGCGACCTGGCCGGGGCGGTGCGGGACGCCGACGTGTTCATCGGGCTGTCCGCGCCGGGCATCCTGTCCGGCCGCGACGTCGCGGCCATGGCCGGCAACGCCATCGTGTTCGCGCTGGCCAACCCCGATCCCGAGGTAGACCCGGAGGCGGCCATGGAGCACGCCGCCGTGGTGGCCACCGGCCGCAGCGACTACCCCAACCAGATCAACAACGTGCTCGCCTTCCCCGGCGTGTTCCGCGGCCTGCTCGACGCGCAGAGCCGGCACGTCACCGACGAGATGCTGATCGCCGCCGCGCAGGCGCTCGCGGACGTGGTGTCACCGGACGAGATCGGGCCGCACTACATCATCCCCTCGGTGTTCCACCCGGACGTCGCCTCGTCGGTCGCGGTCGCGGTCAGGGACGCTGCGACCCGGAGCCCTGACCATCTTGACCGATGATAGAAGTATGGACGAAATGGCATCGGAAGCCCTGGCGGGTCGTCTGCTCGTCGCCACCCCGGTGCTCGGCGATCCCAACTTCCGCCGCACCGTCGTCCTGATCGTCGAGCACGAGTCCGAGCAGGGCACCCTCGGCGTGGTGCTGAACCGGCCGACCAAGGTCCCGGTGGGCCAGGTGCTCGAGCCGTGGACGGAGCTGGCCACCAGCCCGTCCGTGGTGTTCAACGGCGGCCCGGTCGCGCCGAACAGCGCGCTCGCCCTCGCCCACGTGCCGGGCACCGACGAGCCGGTGGGCTGGCACCCGCTGGACGGCGCGCCCGCCACGGCCCGGCTCGGCCTGGTCGACCTGGACGCCCCGCCCGGCCTGCTGGCCGCGGCGATCGTCTCGCTGCGGATCTACGCGGGCTACGCCGGCTGGAGCGCCGGGCAACTCGAGGCGGAGATCGAGGAGGGCGCCTGGTACGTGGTGCCCGCCGACCCATCCGACGCGTTCTGCGCCGAGCCAGAGCGGCTATGGCCGGCCGTGCTGCGCCGCCAGGGCGGCGAGCTCGCTTACGTGGCTACGTATCCCGACGACCCCGGCCTGAACTAGCGACAACTAGCGGGGTCTTTGGCCGACGGTCACCGCAGCCTGCCTGAGCCGGACGATGACTGTGCCGCCGCGCGGGGCGGCGGTGTGGAACCAGTAAACCCGGCCGTTGGCGATATCCGCGCGCGTGCAGATGAACTGGCTGGTCATCACGACGGTCCACGCCGGGTTCGCCACGCACGCCCGTACTCGTGTCCGCTCCGCCTGTACGAGGAAGCCGGTGACGTCGGGCCAGGAATCGAAGTCGAACCGCAAGACGATCGTCCGGCCACCCGCGCCCGCGGCGAGCGTGGCGACGGCACGGGGCAACGCCGGGTCCGTGTCCGGGCCGCTACTGAGCACGGCCGGATCGCTGCTGTTCGTGCTGGTGCGCACGTCCGGTGCCACCGCGAGGGCAGCGAGCGCGAGCACCGCCGCGCCGACGGCCGTGACGGCACCCAGCTGCAATGGCATCGCCTCGACCACGCCCACCGCGATGACCAGCAGCGTGATGACCGGTGCCGACCAGTAGAAATATCCGACGTATTGCCGGGAAAGGACATCGATCCCGGTCGCGGCATAGTAGAGGAACGCTAGCGACGACACCGCGTTGACAGCGAGCAACGCGATCAGGAACCGGCGCAGCCGAACCGGGGCAAGCCACCTGGTGACCGCCGCGGCGACCGCGTATCCCGCTATCGTGACCGTCCCGGCGACCCACGCATCCCGATACGGCCACCAGTACCAAAGCGCATCCTGCACCACCTGCGCCACGCTGTGCCCGCCCGCCCGCCTGGAGGACGCGTACGTCAGGTAGTCACCGAATACGCCCGGCCAGTGCAGCACCAGGTTCGCGACGATCGGGAAAGCGAAAACGGCGCTGATGACCGTCACAGGAACCCACACCCGCCGCTGCGTGGCGAAGAAGGACCGCACCGAGCCGCCGAGGCTGTGGCGCCGCGGCCACAGCACCGCCGCAAGCGCGGCGCAGCCGATCACCGGCACGAACAAAAGGAAGCACGCGTGCCCGTGAATCAGGAACCAGCCGGTCAGCGCCAGCATCCACGCGTCCCGCGCCGCCCCCGCCGCCACCGACGCCGCGGCGACGAGGAATGCGATGTACACCGGCACGTACAAGTACGGCATCCAGTCTGAACTGAGCACGGCCGGGTGCAGGGACGCGAAGATGACCACCGCCGCGAGGCAGGCCGCCGCACCGCGCAGCGACGCGGTCCAGCCGTAACCCACCCCGACGACGAGCGCCATGAACATGCTGTTCAGCGCGTATACCGCGAGCAACTGGCCATTCCACGCGGTCGGAACCACGTGCAGCCACGCCCAGAACAGGGATTCGCCGGCCGCCTTGACGTACATGTACGCCGGCCCGGGATGGTGGAAGTGGTCCCGGGAGTAATTTCCGACTAGCAGCGTGAAGTGTCGTGCCTGCTCGACCAGGATAGAGTTCGCGCCCATGTCCGCGTCCTCATACAGCCGCGTAGTGAACAGGAACCGGTTACGCACGCACAGCAGCATGACCAGCGCCGCCGCCGACGCGGTCGCCACCAGCCACCGTGGACGGAGCCGGCTCATGCTCGCCGACGCGCGACCGGTCCCTGTCTTTACAACAGAAACGACCGTCTCGCGCTCCTTTGCCCGCTACTTACCTAGCGCTCTCTCCCTTAACGCGGGACGCTGTCGAGGAGGTTCCTGTTAGCGGAGGTCGCTGAGCAGATTGCTGTTCCAGACCAGGACCGTGTAGGAACCGACGTGGTAGCTTCGTTCAGGCTTGCCGAACGTCGCCAGCACAGCCCGCTCCTGGGTAAAGCCGGGATACCCGGCCCCACCGCCCACGGGCGCAGTCGCAGTGTACCGAGCCTCGTGGATCCTGTTGTGCCTGGTGCGTTGTCACGCTCAGATTCAGAGAGCCGCGCTTTGCTGGCACTCACGGGCCCCATTGAACCATGTGGGCCGCCTGGCGGCGGGCGCGCTTACCTGGCTACGTATCCCGACGACCCCGGCCTGAACTAGACTCGCCAAGCGTGAGTGGTACAGAGGTTCTTCCCGAGCAGAAGACGCGCGTCCACGAGGACGCGCGGCCGAAGACGTCGCACGGCGACGGCGACCACGAGCGGTTCGCTCACTACGTCGATAAGAGCAAGATCGTCGACAGCATGGTGACGGGCACGCCGGTCACCGCGCTCTGCGGCAAGGTGTGGGTGCCCAGCCGGGACCCGAAGCGCTACCCGGTCTGTCCCACTTGCAAGGAGATCTACGAGCATCTCCCGGCGGGCGACGGCGGCGGCGACTGACCCCCCCGCGAGCCAAAGGGCGCGGCGCCGCGGAGGCGAGCGGGAAGATACAGCGTGCCTTTGCGAGCGGATGTCGGTGCGTCCCGGTAGCATTTCGGCCTCGTGACCACCCCTCGATCTGACGCGGCTGACACCCAGACCGTTCGGGATGATCTCCTTCCTGGTCTTCGCGGCTGGCAGAAGGATGCCTATCACGAGTACTTCAGGCTGCCGCGGCGCGATTTCCTCCTGGTCGCCACGCCGGGAGCGGGCAAGACCGCCTACGCGCTGACGGTGGCGGCCGAACTGCTCGCCCGGCGCGAGGTCGTGTCCATCACCATCGTCACGCCCACCGAGCACCTCAAGCACCAGTGGGCGCAGGCGGCCGCCGGGTTCGGCATCGCGATCGACCCGGCCTACCGGAACGCCCAGGGCCGGGCGGGCGCCGACTTCGCCGGGGTCGCCGTCACCTACGCCCAGGTCGCCGCGCACCCGGCGCTGCACAGGCAGCGCACAGAGAACCGGCGCACGCTGGTCATCTTCGACGAGATCCACCACGCGGGCGACGCGCTGTCCTGGGGAGACGCGGTCAAGGAGTCGTTCGACCCGGCCCGGCGCCGGCTCGCGCTGACCGGCACGCCGTTCCGCAGCGACGCGAACCCGATCCCGTTCGTCACCTACACCGACGATCCGGGCGGCGGCAAGCGCAGCGCCTCGGACTACGTGTACGGCTACGGTCCCGCGCTGGAGGACGGCGTGGTCCGGCCGGTGATCTTCCTCGCCTACTCCGGCGAGATGCGCTGGCGCACCCGGGCCGGTGACGAGATCACCGCCACTTTGGGCACGCCGATGACCAAGGACCAGATCGCGCAGGCCTGGCGGACCGCCCTGGACCCGGCGGGGGAGTGGGTCAGCCGGGTGCTCGAGGCCGCCGACAAGCGGCTAACCGAGGTGCGCCGCGGCATGCCCGACGCCGGCGGCCTGGTCATCGCGGGCGACCACGAGGATGCCCGGGCCTACGCCGCGCTGCTGCGCGGGCTGACCGGCCGGCGCCCGGTCGTGGTGCTGTCCGACGACAAGGCCGCGAGCAAGAAGATCTCCGCGTTCGCGGCCTCGGACGAGCGCTGGATGGTCGCCGTGCGGATGGTGTCCGAGGGCGTGGATATCCCGCGGCTGGCCGTCGGGGTGTACGCGACCAGCGTGTCCACCGCCCTTTTCTTCGCCCAGGCGGTCGGCCGGTTCGTCCGCGTCCGGCAGCGGGGGGAGACCGCGTCGGTCTTCCTCCCGTCCGTTCCCGTGCTGCTGTCCTACGCCGCCGAACTCGAGGCCGAACGGGACCACGTTCTCCGCTCCCCGGCCGGCGACGGCTCTGACGAGGAACTCGCGCTCGCCAAGGCGCAGCGGGAGCGCGACACCCCGGACACGTTCGACGAGCCGGCCTTCCAGGCCCTCCACGCGTCCGCGCACTTCGACCGGGTGCTGTATGACGGCGGTGAGTTCGGCACCGCCACGGCGGCCGGCTCGCCCGAGGAAGAGGACTTCCTCGGCCTCCCCGGCCTGCTCGACCCCGACCAGGTCCGGACGCTGCTGCGCAAGCGCCAGGACGCCCAGCTAGCCGCCCGCAGCACCGCCGCGGCCGCCGCATCAGCCCCGGATGCCCCTCCCGCCGCGCCTCCGGTGAGCCGCCAGGCCCTTGCCGCGCTGCGGAAGGAACTCAACGGCCTGGTCGGAGCCTGGAGCCACCGGACCGGCCAGCCGCACGGGGTCATCCACGCCGAACTGCGCCGCGCCTGCGGCGGCCCGCCGCTGCCGCAGGCGACCGCCGACCAGATCCGTGCCCGCATCGACATGATCCGCCGCTGGGCCATCTCCGGCCGCTAGGCTCATCCCGCCATCCCGTTATCGCGGGTCAAAACCGCCGCCCTAGGGGCTCGCCGCATGACGCTGACTCCAAGAGCCACACCAATGTGACATCGAGGTGGTTAGTACGCGCCGGCGAATAACCCGTCGACCCACAGAGGGGCGGCGCTGCTGAGGCAGCTCGGAGCATACGACTTGTTTCGCTGCGACTACTTATAGCAACGGCGATGTGACATCGGTGTGGTTGCTGCCGCGGGCGGGCGGGCGGATTCAGGTTCCGGGGCCGGGCGCGCGGTACTCATGGGGCATGCGGGAAAGCGGGGTCCGGGGCAGGCCGGGGTCCGGGGCAGGCGCGGAGCAGTTACGCCAAAGTCTCCATAGGGGTAGTAACGACACGCGGTAACAAGGCGTTGTGAACGCAGTGGCCCGTGGTGCGGGGGAGGCGGGTCGTCGCGGCCACTGTCCGCCAGTCGCCGCCCACCCCCACCGCAATCCCGGCGCAACCATGGAAAGCGCGGCAGCGACTAGAGGGTGCCAGCAACTGAGCCGGTGAGGTCCACGCTGGCCGCGCGCAGGTCCTCGATGGCCTTCGCGGTGGATTCCGGGGCGACGCCGGCGGTGAGGTCGAGCAGGACCCGGGTGGCGAAGCCCGCCCGGGCCGCGTCCGCGGCGGTGGCGTGCACGCAGTAGTCGGTGGCGATGCCCACCACGTCGACCTCGTCGACGTGGTGCGCCCGCAGCCAGCCGGCCAGCGGCGTCCCGGCCTCGTCGGCGCCCTCGAACCCGCTGTACGCGGCCGCGTGCGCCCCTTTCAAGAAGACCGCCTCCACCGCTCCTGTGTCCAGGTTGGGGTGGAAGTCCGCGCCGGCCGTCCCGGCCACGCAGTGCGGCGGCCAGGAGGCCACGTAGTCCGGGTGGTCGGAGAAATGGGCGCCCGGGTCGACGTGGAAGTCCTTGGTCGCCACCACGTGCGCGTAGTCGTGACCGGCCGCGAGCCGCTCGCTGACCGCGCGCGCCACCGCGGCGCCGCCGGTCACGGCGAGCGAGCCGCCCTCGCAGAAGTCGTTCTGTACGTCGACGATGATGAGTGCACGCATGAGGCCAACGGTATCCTCCGGATACGGGAGGCGTGATGGCTCGGGTCGGCTGCTGGAACCACCATATGGACTTCCAGCAGGCCCTGGCCGCTATGGCCCGCTCGCTCCGGCCCGGCGGCCGCCCGCCGCCTGCTTCCCGGCGTGCGGTACCGCCGCCGCCTGCTGTGGCGTTACTCGCTGCTGTGGACGAAACCGTGAAACCGTAAAACGCCGACGTCGGCAGGGGTGCCGCCGGTGATGCGGATGAGTTCGGCGTAGGAGGTGGGAAAGACGGTGTGCGGGTGGCCCGCCGCCGCCCAGATCACGTCGTACTTATCCAGCCAGGTATCCACCAGGGTGCGGATCGGCGCGGGGTGGCCGACCGGGGCCACGCCGCCGATAACCTGGCCCGTCCAGGCGCGGACCGAACGCGCGTCGGCTCGCTGCACCACCGAGACGCCGGTCAGCGCCGCCACCTTGACCGTGTCCACGCGGTGGGCGCCGCTGGTCATGACGAGCAGCGGCGCCCCGTCCGCGCTGAACACGAGGCTGTTCGCGATCGCGCCGAGCTCGCAGCCGAGCTGGGCGGCCGCCGCGGCCGCGGTCGGCGCGCTCGAAGGCAGCTCCCGTACCGAACCCGCGACGCCCAGGTCGTGCAGCACGGCTGCGAATCTCGCGAAGTCAACTGGCATGCGAGCAGGCTAGCCGGGGCGCCGCCGCCCCGGCGAACCAATTTAGGACCGGTAGCAGTAGGAGTCCGAGGAGGCGTCGCCGCCCTGCAGCCGGACCTGGTGCACGCGCCGGCCGCGGAAATCCGAACCGCGCGGGAAGAACTTCTCGTCCACGGTCAGCCCGCCGCCCGCGGCGGGGTCTGTGTCGATCTTGGCGAACCAGCTGCCCACGCCGTCCGGGTAGAACTGGTCGTCCCACGACCCGTACAGCGAGTTGGTCAGGTAGATCCGCTTGCCGTCCCGGCTGACCTCGACCATCTGCGGGCCGCCGGCCAGCGGCTCGCCCGGCGCCGCGGGGTGCGCGACGCGGCCGGTGATGCCGCCGAGCCGGACCGAGCCGACCTCGCGCGGGTGGGCCGGGTCGCTGACGTCGTACTGCTTGAGCTCGCCGGTGCCCCAGCAGGAGACGTAGAGGAACTGGTCGTCGACCGAGAGGTTGATGTCGGTGACCAGCGGCGGCACCGCGCCGAACGGCTTGAGGGCGGGGGGCAGCGCGTCCGCCTCCGCGGGTTCGGCCGAGATGGTGATCACCTTGTCGGCGCGCCAGATGTCGTCCTGGCGGCTCCACCGCCAGACCGAGGCCGAAAGGTCCTCGGTGCTGACCACCACGCCGACGAAGCCCCAGGTCTGCTCCGGATCGTGCGACGGGCGCAGCTCGAGCACCATCTGGTACTGCGAGCCGAGGTCGACCGTCTGCAGGTGCTTGCCCGCCGCCAGGTCCCAGAAGTGCAGCGCGTGCCCGTACTTGCGGCTGAGCAGCAGCTCGGGGTTGATCCCGTCCTCGATCATCGACGGGGTGCCCCACTCGCTGGTGATCAGCGTGTTCTGGTTCAGGTGCCACCACGCGTCGTAGGCCAGGTACTGCCCGCTGCGGTCGGTCTCCCAGGCGCGGAGCACGTCGAAGGTGTCGTGGTCGAGCAGGGCGATGCCGCCCGGGCCCTCGTCGGAGTTCCCGGCACCGAGGCAGGACACGAAGATCCCGTCCGGGCCGCAGTGCAGGGTGTGCGGGCGGGAGTAGCCCGCCTTCTCCGCCAGCTCGGCCGCGCTGATCGTCTTGACCAGCGTGGGCTGCCGCGGGTCCGGGTGGGTGTCGTAGACGTGGATGTTGGAGGATCGCAGCCCGGGTAGCAGCAGATAGCGGCGCTGTAGACCCAAAGACCCGTCGGTATGGTGCCCGGCGTGCGCGAACGCGCTGCTGCACGCGTTCCACCCGAAGTGGTGCAGTTCGTCTCCGCGGGTGGGCAGGTCGGCCCAGCCGACGACCTGGCCGTACCCGGCCGACGCCGGGTCGGTGTCGAGCACGGCGAGGGCGTCCGGCAGCTGCGCCGCGCGGTCGAAGGCGACCACGTAGGCCAGCTGCTCGGGCGGAGCGCTGATCGCGTCCGCCGGACTGCGGTAGAAGGTCGGATCGATGTCGTTACCCGCGGAATGCCCCATCAGCTCTCCTCGTCGAGATTTCCTAGGTATCCGACATGCTAATCATCCGGCCCGAGGATCACGCGACGTTCGTCGGCGCCCCGCGTCGCCAGCGGCGGTGAACTGGCTCTCCGGCCGGGGAAGCCCGTAGTGGTCCCGCAGGGTACGGCCGGTGTACTCGGTGCGGAAGGCCCCGCGCTGGCGCAGGATCGGGATCACATGCTCGACGAACGCCTCCAGCCCGGCCGGAAGGGCGGCCGGCATCACGTTGAACCCGTCGGCCGCGCCGGCGTCCCACCAGTCACCGATGGTGTCGGCGACCTGTTCTGGCGTTCCAGCGAAGGTACGGTGCCCGCGGCCGCCGCCGAGCCTGCCGATGAGCTGGCGGACGGTGAGGTTCTCTCGCCTGGCCAGGTCGGTGATCAGCTGATAGCGGCTCTGTGCGCCTTCGACCAGAGGCCGGTCGAACACCTCGTCCGGCAGCCGGCGGTCAAGCGCCAGCATCTGCACGGGCACCTCTAGCACGTTGGCGAGCTGAGCCAGGCCGTATTCGGGGACGATCAGCTCCTCGAGTTCGTCCTCGAGCGCGCGGGCCTCGGCCTCGGTCGAGCCGATGATCGGGACGATGCCGGGCAGGATCTTGACCAGGTCGGGGTCGCGGCCGAGCCTGCGGGCGCGGTCCTTCAGGTCGGCGTAGAACTCCTGCGCGTCGCCGAGCGTCTGCTGGGCGGTGAACACGGCCTCCGCGTAGCGGGCCGCGAACTCCCGGCCGTCCTGCGATGAGCCTGCCTGCACGAGCAGCGGGCGCCCCTGGGGCGAGCGGGGGACGTTGAGCGGCCCGCGGACCCGGAAGTATTCGCCTTTGTAGTCCACCGGGTGGATCCGGCTTTCATCGGCGTAGATCCCGGCCGCCTTGTCGCCGAGTTCGGCGCCGTCTTCCCAGCTGTCCCACAGCCGGACCGATACGTCGACGAACTCGGCGGCTCGCTGGTAGCGCTCATGATGGCCGGGATTCTCGTCAAGCCCGAAGTTCTGCGCGGCCGCCTTCCCGGCCGTGGTGACGATGTTCCAGCCGGCCCGCCCGCCGCTGACGTGGTCGAGCGAGGCGAACCTGCGGGCCAGGTTGTACGGGGCGTTGTAGGTGGTCGACGCGGTCGCTATGAGCCCGATATGGCTGGTCACCCCGGCCAGCGCCGTGAGCAGTACCGTCGGCTCGAGCGCGCCGCCGGGGCGGTACTTCGCGTGGCCCCACAGCGCGGGGCCGTCCGCGAGGAAGATCGAGTCGAAGGTGCCGCGTTCCGCGATCCGTGCCAGCTTGGTCCAGTGGCCGAGATCGAGGTTGGCGAACGGGTCACTGGCAGGCAGCCGCCATGCGGCCTCATGGTGCCCGCAGCCCATCAGGAACGCGTTGAAGTGCAGCTGCCGTTCAGCGGTCACGACGTCACCGTGGCCGTGCCGTTGAACGAGGTGTTCACGTAGTCGTTGAAGTTCACGTGCACCGGGATCAGGCCGGCCGAGGTGAACGCGTCGGAGACGTGCTGCTCCGAGCTGATGACCGCCGCCGTGATCGGCACCGCGGTGGAGGCGGCGTCGGTGGCTGCCTTCACCATGACGTTGTCGGGCAGCCCGCTCGCCTTGGCCCACACGCTCGCCCAGGCGGACAGGTGGCTGGTGGCCCAGGCGTGCGCCTGCGCCACAAGCTTGAGGTAATCGCTGATCGCGGCGGCCTTGGCCGGGTCGGACAGCGCGGCGCGGGACGCGACCGCGAACGAGTAGGGGCTGCCGTACCCGGTTCCGGTAACCAGCGCCCTGGCGTTGTTCAGCACCTCGGCCTGCTCGATGAACGGCGACCAGATGTCCCACGCGTCGACGTGCCCCGAACTCAGCGCGGCCAGCCCAGCGGCCGGCTGCAGGTAGGTCAGCGTCACGTCGTGCACGGTCAGGCCCGCCTTGGTCAGCACGGTGAGCAGGTGGTAATCGGCCGAACTGCCCTGGGCCACCGCGATCCGCTTCCCGCGAAGCTGCGCGACCGAGGTGATCGGGGAGTTCTTCGGCACCACCAGCGCGGATCCGAGCGGGTTGGCCTGGTAGGCGCCGACGATGGCGATCTTGCTGCCGCCCGCCGCGGCGAACACCGGCGGCGCGTTGCCGACGCCGCCGACGTCGACGGCGCCCGCGCCCATGGCCTGCAGCATCGGCGGGCCCGAGGTGAAGTCGGACCAGGCCACCTTGAACGGCAGCTTGCTGATGAGCCCGGCGGCGGTCAGCAGCGCCTGCGCCCCGGTGCCGGCCTGGTCGCCGACGTGCAGTGTGACGCCGGAAACGCTGACCTGGTTCGCGCTGCTCGTCCCCGACGAGCTCGCCGACGCGCCGGGCCCGGCGGCGGACGACGAGGAGGAGGAGCAGGCGGTCAAGGTGGCCAGGCACAGTGCCGCCAGGCACGGGGCCGCCGCGAGGGCGAGCACCCGGTTCGTTCGGTTCATGACTGTCCTTCCGTGTTGACGCCGAGCTCGGTGAGCAGGCGGTTCCGCAGCGCGACCAGTCCGGGGTGATCGCGGTCCCGCGGGCGGGGGACCTCCACCGGCCCGCTGAACACGATCCGGCCGCTGGCCAGGACCAGTACCCGGTCGGCGAGGATGAGGGCCTCGTCCACGTCGTGCGTGACGAGCAGTACGGCGGGCCGGTGGCGTTCCCACAGCCGCAGCACCAGCCGGTGCATGGCGATCCTGGTCAGCGCGTCGAGCGCGCTGAACGGCTCGTCGAGCAGGAGCAGGCTGGGGTCGCGCACCAGGGCCCGGGCCAGCGCCGCCCGCTGTGCCTCGCCGCCGGACAGGGTCAGCGGCCAGGCGCGCGCCCGCTCGGTCAGGCCGACCTCCTCCAGCGCCCGGCGCCCGACGGCGCCGGGATCCTCCCCATGATCAGCGGAGCGCAGCCCCAGGGACACGTTGGCGAGCACCCGGCGCCACGGCAGCAGCCGCGGCTCCTGGAACGCGACCGCGGCCGGGCCGGGCACGCTGAGCTCGCCTGTGACCTCGCGATCCAGTCCGGCCAGGGCGCGGAGCAGCGTGGACTTGCCGGTTCCGCTCACGCCGAGCATGGCCACGAACTCGCCGGGCTCGATGTCGAGGTCCACCCCGTCGAGCACCGGCCGGCCGTCGAACGCCCGGGTCAGCCCGCGGACCCGCGCGGCCGGACCGCCCGCCGCCAAGGAACCAGAAGCCGCTATTCGAGAAGCCCGCGGCGCCATGCCAGCGCCCTCCTTTCCAGCAGCCGGACCAGGCCGTCGGTGATCAGGCCGAGGACCGCGTAGACGGCCAGCGCGACCATGATCACGTCGTTGCGCAGGAACTGCGTGGCCTGGCTGATGATGAAGCCGAGCCCGGCGTTGGCGTTGACTTGTTCGGCGACGACCAGGGCCAGCCAGGCCACGCCGAGGCTCTGCCGCAGGCCGACGAGCGCCTGCGGCAGCGCGCCGGGCAGGATGACGTGCCGGATCGTCTCGCCCCGGCTGAGCCGCAGCACCTGCCCGACCTCGGCGAGCTTGGCGTCGACGCTGCGGATGCCGGCGAACGTGTTCAGGTAGAGCGGGATGGCGGTGCCCAGCGCGATCAGGACGATCTTCGGCAGTTCGCCGATTCCGAACCACACGATGAACACGGGGATGAGGCCGAACAGGGGCAGCATCCGGACGATCTGCAGCAGCGGGTCGACGGCGTTCTCGCCGAGCCGGCTCAGCCCGGCGATCAGCGCGAGCAGCACGGCGATGGTGGCGCCGACGGCGAAGCCGATCGCCATCCGCTGCAGCGAGACCAGCATCGCGTTCTGCAGCGTGCCGTAGGCGGGTGAGCCGGTCGTCACCAGGCTGACGGCGGTGTGCCAGATGGTCGTCGGCGGCGGCAGCTTGTCGGCCGGGATTAGCCCGGCCGAGCTGACCAGCTGCCACAGTGCGACCACGGCCACCGGGCTGAGCAGCCGGTACCAGCCCCGGTTGCGCCGCCGCCGGGCCCGCGCAGGCGGCGAGGCGACCGGGCCGCCGGGAAACCGGCCGTCCGCGATCGAATTTTGGCCGAACGGGCCGTCGAGGGGCCCAGTCGTGAGCACAGGCGCCCCGGCGCCGTTTTCGTGGCGCGCGATAAGGCCCGTGTCAGCGGTTTCAGGCATGGGAGAACCTCAGATCGAGCGAGCGTGGGTGAGGGGACGGGCGCGTAGGCCCTGTGTGGTGGCGCTCAGCCCTGAGCGGTCCCGATGGGCGGACAGGACGCGCTGGACTGCCTGCCCAAGTCGGTATACAGGCGCGCTACGAGCGGCTCGCGGTGACCCATGCCACCACCATAGGGCAATTACCTATAATGTCAATAGGTTTTATTGACAAGGATTAGGACTCGGCCCCGTCGGGTTCGAACACGGTGGGGATGGCCGGGTAACCGCGGGACAGCTGCAGCGCGTACGGCGGCAGCTCGGCCAGCGCCTCCCGGTGCCGCGCCCGCGCCTCCTCCACCCCGGAGATCCCGGAGATCCCGGAGATCCCGGAGACCCCGGAGATCCCTTCGGCACCCGACCCCGCCCGCGAACCGCCGACGACCTCGCCCGCCACTACCAGCGGCACGAGCAGTTCCCGGTCCAGCGGCCCGGGTTCGGGCGGCGACAGGCTGATCCGCTCGCTCAGCGCGGTGCCGTGCTCGTCACGGTGCCGCACCGCCCACTTGCGCCCACCGCGTCCCGGCTTGCCCACCGACCGCTTGGCCACCGGCTCCATCACGTCTCCGTCGCCAGCCGACGAGGCCCGCGCCACCAGCTTGTACACCAGCGCCGCGGTCGGCGCGCCCGAACCGGTGACCAGCGACGTGCCAACTCCGTAGCCGTCCACCGGGACGGCGCCGAGCGCCGCGATGGAATACTCGTCCAGGTCCCCGGTGAGGACGATCCTGGTGTGCTCGGCGCCCAGCTCGTCCAGCAGCGCGCGGACCTGCCGGGCCAGCACCGGCAGGTCGCCGCTGTCGATCCGCACCGCGCCCAGGTCCCGGCCCGCCACCTCGACCGCGGTCCGCACCGCCCGCGGCACGTCGTAGGTGTCCACCAGCAGCGTGGTCGCCGGGCCGAGCGCATCGAGCTGGCTCTGAAAGGCATGCCGCTCGCTGTCGTGCACCAGGGTGAAGGCGTGCGCGCTTGTGCCCGCGCTCGGGATGCCGTGCTCGTACCGCGCCCGCAGGTTCGAGGTGGACGCGAAGCCGGCGATGTAGGCCGCCCGGGCGCTGGCCACCGCGGCCCACTCGTGGGTCCGCCGCGAGCCCATCTCGATCAGCGGGCGGTCGCCCGCCGCGGTTACCATCCGGGACGCGGCGGACGCGATCGCGCAGTCGTGGTTGAGGACGGACAAAGTCACCGTTTCCAGCAGCACCGCCTCGGCGAACGTGCCCTCTACGACGAGGATGGGCGAGCCGGGGAAGTAACAATCACCCTCGGAGTAACCCCAGATGTTTCCGCTGAAACGGTAAGATCCGAGGAAAGCCAGCGTCGGCTCGTCCACGATGCCCGCGCCGCCGAGGAACTCCAAGTCGGCCGGGCCGAAGCGGAACCGCTCTATCGCGTCGAGCAGTCGCCCGGTGCCTGCCACGACGCCGTACCTGCGGCCATGCGGCAGGTGCCTGGCGAACACCTCGAAGGTAGCCTTGCGGTCGGCCACGCCGCTGCGCAGCGCCGCCTGCAGCATGGTGAGCTCGTAGTGGTCGGTCAGCAGTGCCGTACCAAGCTGGGCGGTCCGGGACTGGGCCGTCCCGAGCTGGGCCGTCTCAAGCTGGGCGGCGGCCGTCTCGGAACCGGGCGGGTGCTGGTGGTTCACGGGATTCGTCACAGGTGGAAGACTACGGAGTGGGAGGTGGGTAGTTGTGAGCGCGGCGCCCGCTGAGGTGGATCTTCCACGATCCGCAGACAAGCCAAAGTCAGATAACCCCTGGGTCACGATCGTCTGGAACGATCCGGTCAACCTGATGTCCTACGTCACATACGTGTTCCAGCACGTTTTCGGCTACCCGAAGAAGAAGGCCACCAAGCTGATGCTCGACGTGCACCACAAGGGCAAGGCGGTGGTCGCCGCCGGGGCCAGGGAAGCGATGGAGCACAACGTCGAGGTACTGCACGGCTACGGCCTGTGGGCTACGGTGAAGCAGGACAAGTAGCCAGCCCACATGGAACCGTTCCGGTCGGTCCGCGGCGGCGGTGCGCGGGCCTGGCTCGCCGCCGCCGAGGCGTCGCTGCTGCGCAGCCTCGTCGGCCAGGTCATGGCGCTGGTCGAGCCCGAGGACTACGACGACCCCAGACCGGGCGAAGACGCCGAGCTGGCCGCCCTGGAGGCGATGGTCCAGGGCCCGGGGGCCGACCAGACACCCGAGGACCCGGTGCTGGCCCGGCTGCTGCCGGACGGCTACCGCGACGATCCGGCGGCGGCCGGGGAGTTCCGCAAGTACACCGAGCCCGCGCTGCGCGGCGCCAAGCACGCCGCGGCCCGGGAGATGCTGGACACGCTGCCGGACGAGGGCGGCCGCATCCAGCTGACCCAGGACCAGGCCTTGTCCTGGCTCAAGGCGCTGAACGACGTCCGCCTCGCGCTCGGCGTCCGGCTCGGCGTCACCGAGGAGTTCGAGGAGCAGTGGGGCCGGCTGCAGCCGGACGACCCGCAGTGGAGCGCGTTCGAGGTGTACGCCTGGCTCGGTGCCGTCCAGGAATCGCTGGTCCAGGCGCTAGCCTGAGGCTCTGCTGGCTCCGGGGGGACGACCCCCCGAACCCCCCGTAAGCTCATCATTTATGCTGACGATCCCGCGCGCGCTGCAGGACAAGATCGTGGCCCACGCCCGCGCCGACCACCCGGACGAGGCCTGCGGCGTGCTGGCCGGCCCGGCCGGGAGCGACCGCCCGGAGCGTTTCATCGCCATGATGAACGCCGAACGGTCCCCGACCTTCTACCGCTTCGACTCGGCCGAGCAGTTCCGGGTCTGGAGCGAGATGGACGACCGGGACGAGGAACCGGTGGTCATCTACCATTCGCACACCGCCACCGAGGCGTACCCGTCCCGTACCGACGTCTCCTACGCCAGCGAGCCGCGGGCGCACTACGTGCTGGTGTCGACCAGGGACGAGGACCAGGCGGAGTTCCGCTCGTACCGGATCCTGGACGGCGTGGTCACCGAGGAGCCGGTTACCGTGGTGGAATGATTCGGGCTCCGGGCGGGTTGGACGCCAAGGACCGACCAGATAACCCAGTGGAGCGTTGTTCATGGCCATCGAGGTTCGCATCCCGACGATCCTGCGCACGTACACCGACGGCGCCAAGCAAGTCGAGGGGACCGGATCCACGCTCGGCGAGCTATTCACCGACCTGGAGCAGCGGCACGGCGGCCTGCGCGAGCGCCTGGTCGACCAGGCCGGCCTGCGGCGTTTCGTCAACGTGTACCTGAACGACGAGGACGTCCGTTTCCTGGCCGGCCTCCAAACGCCGGTCAAGGACGGGGACACGGTGACCGTGCTGCCCGCGGTGGCCGGCGGCGCACTTTAATATCCCGAACGGACCGGGTTCATGCGCTACGAGAACCTGCTCGACTCGCTCGGCCATACGCCCCTGGTCGGGCTGCCCCGGCTGTCTCCGTCTTCGGAGGTCCGGCTGTGGGCCAAGCTCGAGGACAGGAACCCGACGGGTTCGGTCAAGGACCGCGCCGCGTTCTTCATGGTCGCGCAGGCGGAGAAGGAAGGCCTGCTCTCGCCGGGGTCGGTGATCCTGGAGCCCACCTCGGGCAACACCGGCATCTCCCTGGCCATGGTGGCCAGGCTGCGCGGCTACCGGCTGATCGTGGTCATGCCGGAGAACACCAGCGAGGAGCGCCGTCAGCTGCTGCGGATGTACGGCGCGGAGATCATCGGCTCGCCCGCCGCGGGCGGCTCCAACGAGGCGGTCCGGGTGGCCAGGCAGATCGCCGCCGAGCACCCCGACTGGGTCATGCTCTACCAGTACGGCAACGAGGCGAACGTCCGCGCGCACTACGAGACGACCGGGCCGGAGATCCTGGCTGACCTGCCCGAGATCACCCATTTCGTGGCCGGCCTGGGCACCACCGGCACGCTCATGGGCGTGGGCCGCTACCTGCGCGAGCACAAGCCGGACGTCAAGATCGTCGCGGCCGAGCCGCGGTACGGCGAACTCGTCTACGGGCTGCGGAACGTGGACGAGGGCTTCGTCCCCGAGCTCTACGACGAGTCCGTGCTGACCACGAGGTTCTCCGTCTCGTCGGCCGACGCGCTGCGCCGGACCAGGGAGCTGATCAACTCCGAGGGCATCTTCGCGGGCATCTCGGCCGGCGCCGCGATGCACGCCGGCCTGGGCATGGCGGCCAAGGCGGTGGCCGCGGGCGAACGCGCCGACATCGTGATCCTGGTCGCCGACGGCGGCTGGAAGTACCTGTCCACCGGCGCCTACTCCGGCACGCTGGACGAAGCCGAAGCCCGCCTGGAAGGCCAGCTCTGGGCCTGAAGCCCGCCTGGAAGCCCAGCTCTGGCCCTGAAGCACTTGTAAAGTACCCGCCTGCCCTGATTGGCGAGCCGTTTTGTCCCTTTTGTCGGGTTGTGTCCGGTGCCTTGTGTGGTTGATCGGGCGTCGGTCTGCCTGAGACACGAAACTTACGTGATCATCAAACGCCGGGCGCGACACCTGGATAATGGCAGCCATGCGGGTGACAGTGATCGGATGCGCGGGGAGCTTCCCCGGGCCGGATAGCCCGGCGTCCTGCTACCTGCTCGAGGCCGAGGGCTTCCGGCTCGTCCTGGACCTGGGCAACGGCGCGCTCGGGGCGCTGCAACGGCATACCGATCTCTTCGGCGTGGACGCGATCTGCGTTTCCCACCTGCACGCTGATCACTGCGTGGATCTAGGCGCCTACTGGGTAGCGCGGCAGTACGCCGCGGACGGGCCCAGGCCGCCCATTCCCGTGCACGGCCCGCGCGGGAGCGCGGAGCGGGTCGCGGGTTTCGGCGGCGAGGGCACGGATGCGATACAGGCGCGCTTCGCCTTTCACGACCTCGCCCCGGGGCCGGTCGAGATCGGGCCGTTCCGCCTCACCGCCGATCACGTGAACCACCCGGTTGAGACGTTCGGGTTCCGGGTCGAGCACGACGGCTGGCGGCTCGCCTATTCGGGCGACACGGGGGAGTCCGACGCGCTGGTGCGGCTGGCCGAGGACGCGGACCTGCTGCTGTGCGAGGCCTCCTTCCTCGACGGGCCGGACCTGCGGCCGAACCTGCACCTGACCGCGCGGCAGGCAGCCGCGCACGCGGCCCGGGCCGGGGTCGGCCAGCTGGTGCTGACCCACCTGGTGCCGTGGAACGACCAGGAGCGGACGCTGGCCGAGGCGTCACAGGCTTACCGCGGCCCGCTGTCGCTGGCCGCCTCCGGCCTGGTGCTCGGGCCTGACGCCGCCCGGTAGACCGATAGGCTGTGCGTCATGTCACGACCCGACGGGCGATCCGTCACCGAACTACGGCCGGTGAAACTGACCCGGGGCTGGCTTGATCACGCCGAGGGCTCGGTGCTGGTGGAATTCGGCCGCACCCGCGTGCTGTGCGCCGCGAGCGTCACCGAGGACGTGCCGCGCTGGCGGCGCGGCAGCGGGCTGGGCTGGGTGACCGCCGAATACGCCATGCTGCCCCGGGCGACGAACTCCAGGAACGACCGCGAGTCGGTCAAGGGCCGCCTAGGCGGCCGCACCCAGGAGATATCCCGGCTGGTCGGCCGCTCGCTGCGGGCCTGCGTGGACTACAAGGCACTGGGCGATAACACCATCGTCATCGACTGCGACGTGCTCCAGGCCGACGGCGGCACCCGCACCGCGGCGGTGACCGGCGGCTACGTCGCGCTGGCCGACGCGGTGGCCTGGCTCAAGGGCCGCAAGCGGACCAAGGGCGACCCGCTGCTCACCTCGGTGTCCGCGGTCAGCGTCGGCATCGTGGACGGCGAGCCCCGGCTCGACCTGTGCTACGAGGAGGACGTGGCCGCGCAGACCGACATGAACGTGGTCTGCACCGCCGCCGGCGACTTCGTGGAGATCCAGGGCACCGCCGAGCGGGAGCCGTTCAGCCGCGACCTGCTCGGCCAGCTACTCGACCTGGCCGTCGCGGGCTGCGGCGAGCTGACCAGGCTGCAGCATGACGCCCTGGCCTTATCACCGGGCGGCGCGTGGCCGCCGCCCACCCGGATGTAACCGCCATGGCCGCTAACACCGTGGTCCTGGCCACCAGGAACGCCGCCAAGCTGCGCGAGCTGGCCCGGATCCTGGGCGCAGGGGAAAGCGACGGCACGCAGATCAGGCTGGCCGGTCTTGACGAGTTCCCAGGCGCGCCCGACGTGCCGGAGACCGGGGCCACTTTCGAGGAGAACGCGCTGCTCAAGGCCCGCGCGGTCGCGGACTGCACCGGCCTGCCCGCGGTCGCCGACGATTCCGGGCTCTGCGTGGACGCGCTCAGCGGCATGCCCGGTGTGCTGTCCGCCCGGTGGGCGGGCGGCCACGGCGACGACCGGGCCAACCTGGAACTGGTCCTGGCCCAGGTGGCCGACGTGCCCGACTCCCGCCTCGGCGCGCAGTTCGTCTGCGCCGCCGCGCTGGTGGTGCCGGGATCCGGCGCTCTGCTGGCCCCGGGGGGGACGACCCTCCCGAGCCCCCCCGGCACCCGGGAGTGGGTGGTGACCGGGCAGGTCGAGGGCCGGCTGGTCCGGGCGCCGCGCGGCAGCGGGGGATTCGGCTACGACCCGATCTTCCTGCCCGACGGGTTCGGCCAGACCACCGCCGAGATGACCGCCGAAGCCAAGGACGCGATCAGCCACCGCGGCCGCGCCTTCCGGGCGCTGACCCCGTTCATCACCGGGATATACAAGGAGGACACATGACCGACAAGCGGCTCGCGCCGGGCGACCCGGCTCCCGAGTTCACGTTGCTGGATGCCGACGGCAAAGAGGTCTCGCTGTCCTCGTTCCGCGGCCAGCGGGTGATCGTGTACTTCTATCCGGCCGCGATGACGCCCGGCTGCACCAAGGAAGCGTGCGATTTCCGCGACAGCCTGGCCGACCTGAACTCCGCGGGCATCACCGTGCTCGGCATCTCGCCCGACCAGCCGGCCAAGCTGGCCAAGTTCCGGGACAAGGAAGGCCTGACCTTCCCGCTGCTCTCCGACCCAGACCGCGCCGTGCTCCAGGCCTACGGCGCCTACGGTGAGAAAAAGCTCTACGGCAAGACCACCGTCGGCGTGATCAGGTCCACGTTCGTCGTCGACGCGGACGGCACCATCGAGAAGGCCCTGTACGGCGTGAAGGCCACCGGCCACGTCGCCCGGCTGCGGGCCGAGGTCGGCGCCTAGGCGGTACCGTTACAAGCGGCCAGCCCCGAGCTGGCCCCCGGCGGGCGTGGCGAAATGGCATACGCGGCAGGTTTAGGTCCTGTTGGTGGCGACACCGTGGGGGTTCGAATCCCCCCGCCCGCACCCAGCCCGTCCCCATCGGGCCGACCGCAGGCGAGGCGAGTGATCATTCCCGGCGGGTGACGGTGACCGGACCTGCGCGGCCGTTGCCGGCAGCGGTCCCGCGAGTTGCGGCCTTAACGGTGCTTTAGGTGATGCGGTGGGAACAGCCAGCGTGCCTGGTGCATGAGTTCCTGCTCGGCCCGCTGGCGCGCGTCGGCGAAGTAGCGATCCGGATCGCGCACCATCCGCTCGGGACGGTCATCGTGGTCCTCGATGGTGATGTGGACCGTCACGTTCGCCGCCTTCCCCATGTCTTCAGTGTCCGCCGGTGCCCGCGAGGGGGCAATGGTCACTTCTCGCGCCACCGAAACGCCACCTCTTTTTGAGGTTACGCCAGTGCGACCGCGAGCAGCCCGCCCAGCAACCGGATTAGCGGCACGTCCGCCCGCCTGACCCCGTCTTTGTCTAGCGTATCCACCATCAGCATGCCAAACGCGTTCTGCCCGGCGGCAACCGGGACGGCGGCGAAGGACTTGTACGTCTGTGGCGCCATGATGCGCCAGCCCGGCGGCGGGCTGGCGTCAAGGTCGGGACAGAACAGATGCTGGTTGTGCCGGATCATGCCGAAAACCAGATCTCCTGCCACCGTTCCCTCGGCGACCGGTTCCAGCGGATCATCCACGCGGCCGCTGTACTGAGCGGGAACCAGCATCATCGGCGTCCCGGGCGCGAACCGGAACAGGCAGGCCCGCACCCGCCCGGAGCCAACCAGATGGGCCGCCGAGTCCAGCACCATCGGAATTACCGCCTCGGCCAGCGCCTCCCGTTCATGCTTGCCCGCCGTAGCCACGCGGCCAAGCTGACGCACGATCGGGTCAAGAGCGTCATTCATGGTCACGCGCATCGCGACCGCCGCATCGACTGCGGCCCGCTGCGCCTTGGCCCGCATCCGTTCCTTGCGGATCTGCTCATAGGCTGGCACGCCGGCGGCGGTTACGCTCGCGGCCACGGCTCCCAGCGTCCACCATCGCCTGTCAAGCACGGTGGCGCCGGCCTGCATACCGAACCATGTGGCCAAGGCAACCCCGGCCAGGCTGATGACCGTTGTCAGGTAGACCCGGGCGCCGGGTGGAATCCGCATGCGGAGCAGGGTAGGTCATGACCCGGGGCATTCGCGGACTATGCCCACGTATCCCGCCGATCTGCTTGGAGCCGACGCTGGCCCGTCGCACCGCCGGGCCCGCGCCTGATCGTGCATTCTGTACTCATGCACCCATCCAGGTCGAGGTGTCCGGTGTGCGGAGTGAGGGCGTGTTGCGCATCGCGGTGACCGGCGCCGGCGGACGGATCGGCGGCCAGGTTGTGCAGCTGCTGGCCACTGAGCAACCGCACCAGGTTGTCGCGCTATCCCGTCGCGGCCTGCCGTCCGGGCTACGGTCAACGCGCGTCAACGCGCGAGCCGTCGATTACGCCGACCCGGAGGCTCTAGGCGCCGGGTTGCGCGGTGTGGACACGCTGGTGTTTGTCTCTAGCGACGGTCCGGTGGCGGAGGTCATGGTTCACCATCGGAACGTGATCCGTGCTGCCAGCGACAGCGGGATTGCCCACATCGTCGCGATGAGCGGCCTCGACGCGGACCTCTCCTCGCCATTCTGTTACGCGGTCAGCTATGGGTACACGGAGGAACTGCTCGCCGAGAGCGAGTGCTCGGTCTCGATCGCCAGGGCATCCATCTACAGCGAGTTCTTCATCGAATTCTTGGCCCGGGCCCGTGCCAGCGGCCAGCTCCGGCTCCCCGCCGCTGACGGCCGGATATCGCTAGTATCGCGCACTGACGTCGCGCGGTGTCTGGCGGCGCTCGCGGTGGCGCCCGCGAGCGGTCGAAGCCACGACATCACCGGCTCCGAGTCCCTCGACCTAGCTACCATCGCAGCCTTGGCCGCGCGCGAGTGGGGCACCTCGCTCAAGTATGTCGACATCACGCCCTCCGAGCACTGCGTGGAGATGGCAATCGCCGGTGAGGACCCTTGGTGGATGTATGCATACTCGACGATGTTCGAGTCGATCCGACGACAACGCTGGTCGGCGGTCTCTGACGAGATCCACCGCCTGACAGGACGCTCGCCGACGCCATTCCACAGCGCGCTCGCCCGCTCCAAGACGGCTTGATCACTCTGCCGGACCACCCGAGCCCCTCGGCACCCCCGAACCCTTCCTGATCCCGGAGCCAGGACAAAGGCCAGGGCTCGTCGGCGCCGCAGCCTCCGCTCTTCCCAAAGCAAGCCCGCGCCCCCGGGCCAGGGCCACGCCGGTCGCGGCCAGCATGGCCAGGCCGAACAGCACGTACAGATCACTGGCCGCCATCCGCCCCGCGTGGGCCGGGTGCCCGGGCCAGGGGAGCGGCATGAACCCGGAAAAGACGGCGGCGGCCGTGGCCGCCGCCAGCGCGTAGGCCGCGGAACGGCGCCGCCAGGCGGCCACGGTCAGCCATATCAGCAGCGGAACGGCCCAGACCCAGTGGTGTGTCCACGAGATCGGCGAGAGCAGCAGGCCGGTGACGACGCAGCACAGGAATCCGGCCATCCGGTATCCGCGCCGGTGCGCCCAGACGGCGACGGCCAGGCCGGCCAGGCCGGCCGCCAGCACCGCGACCAGCCACCACAGGCGCGGCGGATCCCCGGTGCCGGCCAGCCGGGCTATCGCCCCGGACAGGGACTGGTCCGACGGGTTGGCCGGATTGCCGATCCGGCTCTGGTTGTAGAACACCCCGCTCAGCCAGAACGTCCGGGACCGCGCGGGCAGCCAGATGAATCCCGCCGCGACCGTCACGGCGAAGGTCGCCGCCGCGGTCACCGCGGCCCGCACCCGGCCGGTGAGCAGCAGGTAGGCCACGAAGATCAGCGGGGTGAGCTTGACCCCGGCGGCCAGCCCCGTCCCGATGCCCTGCCACCAGGCGCCATCGCGCCGCAGCAGGTCCGTGCCGATCAGCGCGGCCAGGATCAGGTTGACCTCGCCCAGATGGAGCGTGTAGGTCACCGGCCAGGTCTGCAGGGCCAGCGCGGAGACCGCGAAGATGGTCTCCGGGCGCCGCCGCACCCCGCAGGCGGCCAGCGCCTGCCCGCAGAGCACCGGCAGCGCGATCAGGCTCCCCGCGGTCAGGGCGATCCTCATCGCGCCGACGGGGGCGCCCGCGCCGAGCGCGAACAGCAGCGCGGCGAACGGCGGGTAGGTGAAGCTGAACGGCGCGCTCGGAGCGTACAGTGCCCCGCCGCCCGCGGCGGCCTGCCGGCCGCCCCACCAGTACACCCGAACGTCCCACAGCGGCCAGTGCGCCGCCGGAGCCGACAGCCCGGGCAGCACGTACACCAGCAGTGCCGCCACGCCCACCAGCACCACCGCCACGCGGACCCCGCGCACCGCGTGCATCTCTGGCGGCGGCGCTATCACCCGGCCTGCCCAGCGACGCGCCTGCGTCAGCGCCATCCCCGGCGCGCTGGCTTGTGTCACGACCTAAATGTGTCGCAACCGGGCGCCGCGCCGCATCGGACCGCGGGCCACATCTGAGGCCGCGCCTATTAGCCCGTGGGAGTACGCCAGCGGGCTAGTAGCCCGACGGCGACAAGGCGATTACGCGCGAGCTCGCCGGAGAAAAATAGCGCCGAACCGCTGTCCCCCCGGCCGTGCCTCGTTCGTCATGGACACGACAAGATAGCCACCAGGAGGAAGGAGCCGCAGATGCAGTACGCCTTGCTGATCTACAGCAAGCCGGGGGCCGCCGAGGCGCTCAGCGCGGACGAACAGGAAGCCAACCACCGGGAGTACCTGGACATCAAGAAGCTGCCCGGGGTGGTCGGCGGTGCCGCCTTGCATCCGGTCGAGACCGCCACCACGGTCCGCGTCCAGGACGGGCAGACGCTGGTCACCGACGGCCCGTTCGCGGACACCAAGGAGATCTTCGCCGGCTTCTACCTGATCGAGGCCGATGACCTGGACCAGGCGACCGAGATCGCGGCCCGGATCCCGGCCGCCCGGATCGGCGGCTCGGTCGAAATCCGGCCCGTCGTGACGGACCGGTCCTAGAAAAGGGACCCGCCCTGATCGAGCAGGTTTTCCGCGACCAGTGGGGCCGGGTGCTGGCCTGCCTGATCGGCTACTTCGGCGATTTCGACCTCGCCGAGGAAGCCGCCGCGGAGGCGTTCGCGGTCGCGGCGCAGCGCTGGCCGTCCGGCGGGATGCCGGACAACCCCGGTGCCTGGCTGGTGACCACGGCCCGGCACCGGGCCATCGACCGGCTGCGCCGCGACCGCGTGCTGGCCGCGAAGCTCCCTCTGCTCGTGCCTGAACCGACGACGCAGAAGCCCGCGGAGGAAGCCATGGCCGGTCCGCCGATCCCGGACGAACGGCTCGAGCTCGTCTTCATGTGCTGCCACCCGGCGCTGGCCATCGAGGCGCAGGTGGCGCTGACGCTGCGCGCGGTGGCCGGGCTGAGCACCGAGGAGATCGCGCGGGCCTTCCTGGTCCCGGCCGAGACGATGAAGCGGCGGCTGACCCGCGCCAAGTCCAAGATCAAGGTGGCCGGCATCCCGTTCGGCGTCCCGGCCGCGTCGCAGCTGCCCGAGCGGCTCGGCGCGGTGCTCGCCGTCGTCTACCTCATCTTCAACGAGGGCTACGGCGACCCCCGCCGTGACTCCGGCCTGGCCGCCGAGGCGATCCGGCTCGGCCGGGTGCTGGCCGCGCTGCTCCCGGCCGAGCCGGAGGTGCTCGGGCTGCTGGCGCTGATGCTGCTGCACGACGCGCGCCGCGAGGCGCGGTTCGACGGCCAGGACCTGGTGCTGCTGCCGGACCAGGACCGGTCGCGGTGGGACTGGCGGCAGATCGCCGAGGCCAGGGACCTGCTCGACCACGCCCTGCTCGACCCGGCCCTACGGCATGAGGCCGGGGCCAAGCGCGGCCCGTACGCGCTGCAGGCCGCGATCGCCTCCCTGCAGGCCGAGGAGCGGCTCGACTGGCCGCAGATCGCGGCGCTCTACGGCGAACTCGCCGACCGGACCGGCTCGGCCGTGGTCCGGCTGAACCGGGCGGTGGCGATAGCCGAAGCCGACGGCCCGGCGGCGGCGCTTGCCATCGTCGACGGCCTGGACCTGCCCGAATACCAGTACTGGCACTCGACGCGCGCCGAACTCCTGCGCCGCCTCGGCCGAACCCAAGAGGCCCGCGCCGCCTACCGCGAGGCGCTCGCGCTGGCCCGCACGGTCCCCGAGCGCCGCTTCCTCGAGCGCCGCATCGCAGAAACCTAGGCGCCAGAGGCTGTCCCCTTCCGACTCGCCCGCTCGTCGTGCCGGTGACATAAGGAGGACATGATGGCCCTGCCTACCCGGCAAACCCGCCACCCCGCCCCCCTCGAGGGGACCACGCAAAACGCCCAGCCCTGGCTGATGCTGGCCGTGCTGTTGCTCGGCCAGTTCATGTGCCTGATCGATGTCATGGTGGTCAACGTGGCCATGCCGTCGATCGCCGCCAGCCTGCACGCCTCCGGTGCGTCCTTGCAGCTGATCGTGGGCGGCTACACGATCGCGTACGCGATGCTGCTGATTACCGGTGCCCGGCTCGGCGACCGCTACGGGCGGCGCCGGACCTACCTGGTCGGCGCGGGAGTCTTCACCGCCGCCTCGCTGGCCTGCGCGCTTGCGCCGGATAGCCAGGTCCTGATCGGCTTCCGGCTCGTCCAGGGTGCGGGCGCGGCGGTGCTCGTCCCGCAGGTCTTCAGCATCATCCAGCTGACCTTCACCGGCCCGGCGCGGGCCCGGGCCCTGTCCGCCTACGCGGCGGTGCTCTCGGCCGGCGCGGTGGCCGGGCTGGTCCTGGGCGGCGTGGTGGTGACCGCGAACCTGTTCGGCACGAGCTGGCGCCCGGTATTCGCCATCAACGTGCCGCTCGGCATCGCGCTCGCCCTGCTGGTGCCCCGCCTGGTCCCGGCCGACGCGCCCTGCTCAATCCCGGGCTCAATCCCCGGCCCGACCCGGCGTCTCGACGTCAGCGGTCTGCTGATCGCGGCCGGCTCGGTGCTGCTGATCGTGCTGCCGCTGGTGCTCGGGCACGAGGCGGGCTGGCCGGCCTGGTGCTTCGGCTGCATCGCGGTCGGCGCCGCGCTGGCCGTCATGTTCGTCGTGGTCGAGCGGACAGTGGCCGCCCGCGGCGGGGACCCGCTGCTGAACCTCGCCGTGCTGCGCGCCCGCGCCCTGCCGTCCGGCCTGGTCACGCTGGCCTTCACGCAGGTCGGGTACGGCGGGCTGCTGTTCGCCTTCACGCTGCATCTGCAGGCGGGCCTGGGCCAGAGCGCGCTGCGGGCCGGGCTCAGTTACCTGCCCATGGTGACGGTGTTCGGGCTGGCCGGCTACCACTGGCGGCGGCTGCCCGCCGCGGCCCGGCGGGTCCTCGTCCCGGCCGGCCTGGCCATCAGCGCCGTCGCCTACCTGGGCCTCGCGGCCGGCCTGTACACCAGCGTCGGCGCGCTGACCTGGACCGGGCTGGCCGGGGCGGGCCTCGGCCTGGGGCTGTCGGTCAGCCCGCTGCTCACCCAGTCCCTGGTGCACGTGCCCGCGGCCCGGGCGGCGGACGCGTCCGGCCTGCTCACCACCACCGTGCAGCTCGGCCAGCTGATGGGCGTGGCCGCCATCGGCTCGGTCTACCTATCCCGCGCGGCCGGCTTCTCCCACGCCGCCGCCGGGCGGGCGGCCGCCTCGGCCGGGGCGATGTCCGGCACGGCCTGCTGGCTGGCCGCCCTGTCCGCCGCGGGCCTGCTCGCGGCGGCGGTCATGGTCCGGGGCGTCCGGGGCCGGCGTCCGTTGCCCCGCTCCCGGTGATCCGCATGATTTTTATCCCGAACGGATCTAGTGTCACGCCCTCCCCACCCTCCCCGCCCTCCCCGCCCTCCCCGCCCTCCGGGGTGGTCAGCTCGCCCCCGCAGCCGAGCACCGGCTTGACCGTGAGCGGCTCGGCCGCGTGGCTGGCCAGCACGGCGAACAGCGTGCCGTCGTCGCGGGTCAGCGTGTCGCAGGCGACGCGCGGGTCATCGACGGTGACCAGGCGGCGGACCGCGGCGTGCGTGGCCAGCGCATCGTAGAGGGTGACGCTGTCGTCGGGGTTGACCCGCGGGGTCAACGCGGCCATGTGCTCGATCGGGTAGGTGCACAAGATGAGGGAACCCCGTCCGGCCCGCCGCAGCAGCAGCGCGCCTGGAACGTGAGCGTGGTTCCGTTGCGAGTCAGTGAGCGTGCGTAAGCTCGCGTGTCGCAGCCAGTGGTTGCCCGCTGGCGGTCCCGGTCTTGCCCGCGTGCGCGGTGCCGGGTTCCTGGTTCACCGGGACCTGCCCGGTGGTGCCGGGTCTTACCGTCCCTCCGCAGGCGTTTATCCTCTCCGTCCCACTGACGGCGAGGCCGAGCAGATTAGCCGCGGCGTTCACGTCCCGGTCGATGACCAGGCCGCACCCATGGCAGCGGTAGGTGCGCTCGGACAGGGCGAGCTTGGCTTTGACCGCGCCGCAGCCCGAGCAGGTCTTGCTGGAGGGGTACCAGCGGCCGGCCAGCACCAGCGTGCCGCCGTTCCGCGTGGTCTTGTAGCCGAGCATCCGCACCGCGGCACCGAACCCGGCGTCGGCGACCGCGCGGGCCAGCCGCCGGTTGCGGGTCATCCCGGCCACGTTCAGGTCCTCGGCCACCACCGTCTCATACCGGCGGGCCAGCTGGCTGGTGGCCTTGTGCAGGGCGTCCGCGCGGACGCTGGCCACCCGGGCGTGCAGGCGGGCCAGCCGGGCCGCGGCCTTGCGCCGGTTCGTGGAGCCTCTGGCCTTGCGGGAGTGTGCCCGGCTGGCCCGGCGCAGCCGGCGCAGCGAGACGCGCAGCGCCCTCGGCCCGGTAACCGCGATGATGTGCCCGGCGTGGTCCGCCCCGGTCAGCAGGGTCTTCACGCCCAGGTCGATACCGATAGCGGTCCCGGGGCGGGCGTGGCGCGGCGGGACGGCGCGGTCAACCTCCGCGGTGAATGACACGAACCACCGCTGGGCGGTGCGGGAGACGGTGGCGGACAAGATGCGGGCGGTCCCGCTGTCCAGGCGGCGGGCGAGCTTGCGGGTGGACTCGCAGGTGCGGATCGTGCCTAGCCGCGGCAGCGTCACCGTCGTTCCGGCGCAGCCGATCGCGCCGGTGGTGAACCGGAACGAGTCCCGGCACCTGCCGCGTTTTTTGAACCGCGGGAACCCGAGCCGACGGCCCTTGCGCTCCCCTTTCCGGGACTTGATGAAGTCCCGCAGCGCCCGGTCCAGGTCGCGGAACGCCTCCTGGTAGGCGCACTTGGAGTTCTGGTCCCACCACGCCAGCGCCGTGTCGGCTTTCTTCTCCGCGTTCCACAGCTTGTGCAGGTCGATACCCGAATACCAGCTGCCCTCGGCGGCGTGACGCTGCATGCATCGGGCCAGGCCCCAGTTCCACGCGAACCGGGCCGCCCCGGCGTGGGACCGCAGCATCCGCTCCTGGGCTGGCGCAGGATCCAGGGCGAACCGGTACGCCTGGAGCACCTTCATCGCGCCTCCGGAGGGTAAACGATCTTTTATTCTTGATAGTGTAATCTTATCATGCATTTAGGGAATATAATACTGAATTAGTGTCTTGTAGTGCGCATACTTGAACATCTGACAGCCCGATATACCGCGCGAAGGGGGATGAAGAACCGCAGGCCGTCATGAAAGCTGGGTCGTACAGGCGAGCCGACGCCGGAGCTGAGCCCATCGGAACCAGCGCCAGCAACTCACCCTGCGAGCCATCGCGCAGCGAGCCATCGCGCAGCGAGCCCTCCGCGCCGGCGGAATGTCCTCACCGGATGCACCCTCTGCCACCTCGCAGGCTCCCCTGAGTTCACCAGGACACACTGATACATACTCAACCGCCGACAGTTGTTAACTCCTCAGCCGCTGCCCATCAGCATCGTGCCGATGTCGAACTTGGGGAACCCGATGAACTGCTGCATGACGTTCACCACGCGCTGCAGCCGGGCCCTGTCCACGCTGCCGACAGGTCCGGTGCTGAACGGATAGCTGTCCAGGGCCAGGACGGCCGCGGTTTGCCTGGACACGCCGAACGGGGTCGGCATGTTCATCATCGCCTGCTCGACGGAGTCGCGGCTGGCGTCCGCGATCTGCTGGCCTTCTTCCAGCGCCTGGTAGAACGCGGCCAGGGTGTGCGGATACTTCTGCGCCCATTGCTTGGTGACCACGTACCCGGCGACCGGGAAGCTGCTGGTCGCGCCCTGGTTCAGGTCGACCAGCGGCACGGCGCCTTCCCCCTCTTCCGCGCCGCTGGCGAACGGCTCGGGCAGCAGGGCCGCGCTGATGGCGCCGGACTTGAGGTCGGCGGTCATCCCCGGGAACGGGACGTTGGTGAAGTGCACCGACGCGGGGTTTATCCCGTGCTCGGCCAGCACCGACGCGGCCAGCAGGTACAGGATGTTCCTGGTCGCGTTGATGGCGACGGTCTTGCCCTTGAGGTCGGAGAGGTGCTTGACCGGCGAGTCCGGCATCGTGTAGATGCCCTGAGCGCCCGGCTGCATCACCGATCCCTCGGCGAAGATGTCCAGGTTGGCCTCGCCTTTTTGCTGCGCCTGGATATAGGAGACGTAGTTGCCGCCGGTGATGTCGTATTTGCCATTGGCCTGATCGGCGATCACCGCCTCGCTGCTGGTGGCGGGGTGGAAGGTGACGTTCAGCCCATGGGCCTTGAACAGGCCCTGGTAGAGCGCGACGAAGAAGCCCGCCGAATCCAGGGCCGGAACCACGGCGACGCTGAGGTCCGGCTTTTCCACGCTGGGCGCGTCCGCCGCGCCCCCGCCGCTCGAGCAGCCCGCGGCCAGCGCCAGTGCCGTGGCCGTGACCAGTAGCGCCTTGACGCGCGTACGCCTGGTTCTCATCACGCAAACCCTTCCTCGCGGCGAGGAGGGGGCCGTTCACGGGCGGTACGTGCCCGTTCATTTCGGAGCGTGTAAGTACCACGCCTGTAGGAGTCCCCCTCCTGCTTTCCCTTGGGGAGCATAAAGCAATAGAACCGATCCATTCAGGAAATTCAGGAAAATCGGATTTAGCAGATTATGACGTCAGGCTGTGTGTGATAACGGAGGGGAAAGTGCGATAGCGGGACGAGAATCCCCGCCGGCGACGTAGCGAGACAGCTGGTGTGATCGGGTCTGAACCACGCACTATGAGATGGGTGGGAAGCAGAAGACCGCGTGGTGGCGATGTGTATCCGCTGATCCCGGTAAACAGCAGTTGCGTGACTATAGCTGCAATTGCGGCCGCTCGAATGGAGCACAAATGGCCCATAACTGGCCGCGCTGATTCCCGGGCCGGGGCGGAATCAGCGCGCCGGAATCAGCGCGGAGCCCCGTTGCGGACGGACGGTGCGGGCTGGATAGGTTCGGTCACCATGAAGGCGATGAGCGTGATCCCGGGCCGCCGCGGCTCGGAGCTGGTCGCCGAGCGGCCGGATCCGCCGCCCGCGGAAGGCGCCGTCCTGGCTGAGGGCCTGCTGGTCGGCATCTGCGGGACCGACCGCGAGATCCTGGATGGCGCCGGGCAGCCCCCAGACGGCAGGCAGCGGCTGGTGATCGGGCACGAATCCCTCGGTCGGGTACTGGCGGCCCCGGCGGACGCGCCGGTCCGGCCCGGCGACCTGGTGGCCGGCGTGGTCCGCCGCCCGGACCCCCTGCCCTGCCTGGCCTGCGCGGCCGGCCAGTGGGACTTCTGTGCGAACGGCCGGTACTCCGAGCGCGGGATCAAGGGCCTCGACGGCTACGGCGCCACCCGCTGGCGGGTGAGCCCGCGGTTCGCCGTCAAGGTCCCGGACCGGCTCGGCGAACTGGGCGTGCTCACCGAGCCGGGCAGCGTCGTGGCCAAGGCCTGGGAGCAGATCGACCGGATCGCCCTGCGCGCCCCCCGCACCGGTTCACGGGTCCGGGTCGCGCTGGTCGCCGGGGCCGGCCCGATCGGCATGCTGGCCGCCCTGCTCGGCCGCCAGCGCGGCTACCAGGTGCATGTCTTCGACCGGATCATGTCCGGGCCCAAGCCGGCCCTGGTCGCGGCGCTCGGCGCGACCTACCACCATGGCCCGGTCGGCGGCCTGGACCTGCGTCCGGACGTGGTGCTCGAGTGCACCGGCGCCGGCGAGCTGGTCGTCGAGCTGGCCGGCCAGCTCGCCCAGGCCGGCGTGATGTGCCTGATCGGCATCTCCTCCCGCGACCTCAGCCTGCCGGTGAACATGAACCGGGTCAGCGCCTCGATGGTGCTGGAGAACTCGGTGATCTTCGGCACGGTGAGCGCGGCGCGCCGCCACTACGAGCAGGCCGTCGAGGCGCTGAGCCAGGCCGATCCGGCCTGGCTCGGCGGCCTGGTCAACCGCCGCGTCCCGCTGTCCGCGTGGCAGCAGGTGCTCACCAGGCAGCCAGGTGATGTAAAGGTCGTGGTGGACCTGACAAGATAATCTCTTCATCCCGAACGGCCGCGGTGACTGCACCGGGACAGGTTCGGGGCCCGGCCAGGAAACGGAGCATGTAATGGCGGACGCGGATACCAGCGCGAAGCCCGTCGACCAGGACGCGCTGGTAGCGGACATCGACCGCACCCGCGCCGAGCTGGCGCGGACCATCGACGCCATCTCCGACCGGGTGAGCCCGAAGAAGAACGTCCGCCGGGCGATGGAGCAGGTCCGCGAGCGCGCCGGCCAGGTCGACCCCCTGCTGGCCGCCGCCGCCGCCGCGGCCGTCGTCGTCGGCGTCACCGTCATGTTCCTGTGGCGCCGCCGCAAGCGCTAGCCGGCGCTCTTGGTCAGCTCTTCGTACTCCGTGGCGGACAGCAGGTCGGGGGGCAGGGCCGCGTCGCCGTTGCCGTCCTGGGCCACGCGCACCTTGAACATCCAGCCGGCCGTGTAGGGCTCGGCGTTGACCAGGGAGGGATCGCCCTCGAGCTCGGCGTTGACCTCGATGACCTCGCCGTCCACGGGGGAGTACAGGTCGCTGACGGACTTGACGGACTCCACCTCGCCGCAGGGCTCGCCGGCGGTGACGGTCGCGCCGAGGGCCGGCAGCGAGACGAAGACCACGTCGCCGAGCTGCTGGGCCGCGTACTCGGTGATGCCGACCGACGCCGAAGTCCCCTCGACGGACACCCACTCGTGCTCGGGGGTGTAGCGCAGTTCGGCTGGAACACTCATCGTTATTATCTCCTCCGGTAAAACGGCAGATCCGTCAGCAGGGCGGGCACCACTTCGCCTCTGATGCCCACGGCAAGCACGTGATCACCTCCGGCGGCCCCTGGGCCTTCGCCGGTTCCAGGCTCCAGGTACGCCATGGCGATCGGCACGCCGAGAGTGGGGGACGGGGCGCCGCTCGTGACGGTGCCGCAGGCCTTTCCGTCGGCGAGGACGGGGTAGCCGTGCCGGGCGATCCGGCGGGACTGGATGGTCAGCCCGGCCAGCTGTTTGCGTGGTCCGCTTGTCGAACTTCACCACCCGCCCTAGGCCCGCCTCGAAAGGTGTCACGTCCGGGCCGAGCTCGTTGCCGTACAGCGGCATGCCGGCCTCAAGCCGGAGCGTATCGCGGGCGGCCAGGCCGGCCGGGACCAGGCCGGCCGCAGCGCCGCCCGCGGCGAGCGCTTCCCATATAAGCACGGCGTCCTCCGGGCGGCAGAACACCTCGAAGCCGTCCTCGCCGGTGTACCCGGTACGCGCCATCCAGGCCTTGCGCCCGGCCACCTCGCCGAACGCCCCCGCGTAGTACTTCACCGCGTCAAGGTCCACGCCGCCGGCCAGCGGCGCGAGGATCCCGGCCGCCTCGGGGCCCTGGATGGCGACCAGCGCGTAGTCACCGGTCGCGTCCGTGACCGTCGCATCGCGCCCGGAAGCCCGGTCGCGGAGCCCTGCGAACACCACGTCCGTGTTCGCGGCGTTGGCGATGACCAGGAACTCGTCTTCGTGCTGGCGGTACACGACCAGGTCGTCGAGCACGCCGCCGTCTTCCGCGCAGATCATCGTGTACCTGGCCCGCCCCGGCCGCAGCGCGGACAGGTGCCCGATCAGCGCGTAGTCGAGCGCCGCCCCGGCCTCCGGGCCGGCGACCACGATCTCGCCCATGTGGGACAGGTCGAACAGCCCGGCCGCGCGCCGCACCGCGTGGTGCTCGGCGGTCTCGCTGGCGTAGCGCAGCGGCATCTGCCAGCCGGCGAACGAGGTCATGGTGGCGCCGAGCCGCTCATGAACCGCTCGCAACGGCGTCTGCCTCGGCCGTTCCCCTGATGTCGTCACCTGGGAATGGTATGCCGGAACCATGAGCCTTCTCACCGAGCCCGAGATCACCGTCGAACTTGCCACCGTCCCCGCCTGGACCCGCGTCGGCGACTCCATCACCACGATCACCCAGCGCGCCGACTTCCGCGACGCCCTCCTATACCTCGGCGCCGTCGCCTACCTCGCCGAGAGCGCCGACCACCACCCCGACGTGACCATCAACTGGAACAAGGTGACGCTGACCCTGAGCACGCACTCGGCCGGCGGCCTCACCGCCAACGACTTCGCCCTGGCCCGCCGGATCTCCGCCCTGTCCGGTTAGGAGAATCGCACAAGGATGGGGTCGATGTTTGACCAGATTTGCACAAAAAGACACCTCTCAACCTCTTATGAACCGGCTGAAAAGCATGGCATCGTGGGCTCGCGCGGTGCCAGCTTGGGTGCGCCGCGCCTTACGCGTGAGAGGAAATAACTCATGAGGAGAGGACGGGACGCGCGTCGACGCGCAGCCAGGCAGGCGACCTGGCTTCGCGTCACCGCGGCTGCTAGCTCGGCGGCGCTGCTCGGCACGCTGGGCCTGGCGGGGACCTCGATGGCCGCCACCGGCGCCGCTGCCGGCGCCGCGAAGACCGCGAAGACGGCAGACACCGCCAGCACGTCGTCGTGCCACCTGGGCAACGGCGTCAAGCACGTGGTGACGCTCATGTTCGACAACGTGCACTACTTCCGGGACAACCCGAACGTCCCGTCCGACCTGGAGCTGATGCCGAACCTGCTGAGCTTCTTCAAGGACAACGGCACGTTCCTGTCCAACAACCACACGCCGCTCATCGCGCACACCGCCGATGACATCCTGACCACGTTCACCGGCCTGTACGGTGACCGGCAGGGCATGCCGATCTCCAACAGCTACCAGGCCTACAACGCCGACGGCACCACCGACCCCGCCGGCTCGTTCGCCTACTGGACCGATCCGGTCTTCGACACGAAGACGCCGGCGCCGAGCGCCGGCCACGACACCAACCCCAGCATGGTCTACGCACCCGTCCCGCCGGCCACCGCGGCGCACACCGTGACGCCGAACACGGTCACCCCGGCGCCCTGGGTGCCGTTGACCCGGGCCGGGTGCGACGTGGGCCAGGTTGCCTCCGCGAACACGGTCCTGGAGAACACCGCGGTCGACATCCCCAAGGTATTCGGCGCCGGGTCGCCTGAAGACCAGCAGCTGAACGCCGACGCCGACCGGTTCAAGGACGCCGAGGTCGCGGACTACGTCGGCGTCGGCGTGCACTGCGCCCAGGGGAGCGCCTTCTGCGCCACCGCCAAGGGGGTGAAGTTCGGGCAGACCTCCCCGTCGCCGACCGCGGTGGCCGACGCGCTGCCGCAGGAGCCAGGCGGGTACAGCGGGTTCCAGGGGCTGTTCGGCCACAGGTACGTCGCGCCGCAGCTCGGCGCGGGCACCCCGAACCTGTCCCGCAACGGGGTCCAGATCACCAACGCGGCCGGGAACCTGGTCGACCAGAACGGCAACCAGCTCAACGGCGCGTTCCTGAACAACCAGCCGGGCTTCCCCGGCTTCGGACCCATCAACGCGTCGCAGAGCCTGGCCTACATGGGTGACATGCTGGAGTCCGGCGTTCCGGTCGTGAACGGTTACATCGCCGACATCCACGGGAACGAGCACATCCCGGGCGTGGCGGCGTGCACCGGCGCGCCCGCCGCGCTCGGCCCTGGCACCCCGTGCTACATCGCGCAGGCGCAGTACTACAACCAGGCGTTCGGTGCCTTCTTCCAGCGCCTGGCGGCCGAGGGCATCAACGCGTCCAACACGGAATTCGTGCTCAGCTCGGACGAGGGCGACCACGTGGCCGGCGCCAACGTGGGCCGGTCCATCCAGCCCACGCCGGCCAACTGCGACGGCGTGAACACCCCGTGCACCTACCCGCCCGGGACGTTCGGCGAACTGGCAGGCAACGTCACCGGCCTGCTCGCCACCCAGAAGAACGACACCACCCCGTTCACCCTGGAATCAGACTCGGCGCCCGAGTTCTACGTCACCGGCAACCCAGGTCCGAACGCGCCGCCGGTGCGCACGCTGGAACGTGACGTCGCCGGGCTGACCGCGAGCAACCCGTACGCCGGAGGCACCCAGAAGATCACCAACTACCTCGCGGACCCGGCCGAGATGGGGATCTTGCACATGGTCAACGCCGACCCGGCCCGGACCCCGACGTTCGCGCTGTTCGCCAAGCCGGACTATTTCCTCACCCCCGGCTCGGCCACCTGCTCCCCGTGCGTCACCCAGAACACCGGGTTCGCCTACAACCACGGTGACTACGCGGCCGAGATCAACACCAACTACCTCGGCCTGGCCGGCCCCGGCGTCAAGCCCCTCGGCCTCGACGGCCAGGCGCCTGCCACCGGCCCGAACTCCGCCGGGCCGAACAGCGGCCAGGTGGTCGTCGCCAACAGCGGCACCACGGGCACCTGGGTCGACGAGACCGACATCCGGCCGACCCTGATTTACCTGACCGGCCTGAAGGACGACTACGAGCACGACGGCCGGGTCATCAGCGAGGTCCTGTCCGCCCCCAACCGGGCGCTCAGCGCGCCGGGCGTGACCAGCCTGGGAGCCTGCTACAAGCAGCTCAACTCCAGCGTCGGCCAGTTCGGCAACTTCACCCTGCAGGCCTCGACGGCCGCCGTCGAGTCCAGCACCGCCGCCGATACCGAGTACAAGACGGTCAACGCCGCGCTGACCGGGCTCGACCATCTGCGGGACGCCCTCGCCCTGCGCATCAAGGGCGAGCTGGAGGCGGCCGCGTTCGGCGGCCGGCCGGTCATCGCCGCGCAAGGCCAGACGGCCGCCTGCCGGGGCGTCATCGCCGCGGCGGGAGCGCTGGCTCATCACCTCTGAGTAACCAGGTCGCGGGCCGCCACCCCCGGGTGGCGGCCCGCGGTCATGCCCCGGCCCGCGCCGGCGCCCACGCTGCTGTCCGACGGCGATGTCAGGGCGGCGGTCCCGGCACGGCCCGCGGTGTCGGACAATAGACCGGTGGAATCCCAGGTGCCCGCAGTCGGCCAGACCCGACAGCCCCGCGAGGTCGTGATCCTCGGCTCGACCGGCTCGGTCGGCACTCAGGCGCTCGACATCGTCCGGCGCAATCCCGCGTGGTTCCGGGTGGTGGCCCTGGCCGCGGGCGGCGGCCAGCCCGACGTCCTGGCCCGGCAGGCGGTCGAGTTCGGGGTGGCGGCCGTGGCCGTGGCCAGCCCGGCCGCCGCCGCCGAGGTACAGGCCGCACTCGGTTCCTTTATGACCCGAACGGACCGGGCTGCACGCCCCGGCCCCCCGCAGGTGCTCTCCGGGCCGGACGCGGTCAGCGAGGTGGCGGCGTGGCCGTGCGACGTGGTGCTCAACGGCGTGACCGGCGCGGCCGGGCTGCAGGCCACGCTGGCCGCGCTGGACGCCGGCCGGGTGCTGGCCCTGGCCAACAAAGAATCGCTGATCGTCGGCGGCCCGCTGGTCACCAGCCGGGCCAAGCCGGGGCAGATCGTCCCGGTCGACTCCGAACACTCCACCATCGCCCAGTGCCTCCGCGCCGGGCGCGACGCCGAGGTGCACCGCCTGGTGCTGACCGCGAGCGGCGGCCCGTTCCGCGGCTGGCGCCGCGACCAACTGGAGGACGTCACGCCGCAGCAGGCGCTCGCCCACCCCACCTGGAACATGGGCCCGCTGGTCACGATCAACTCCGCCACGCTGGTGAACAAGGGCCTGGAGGTGATCGAGGCCCACCTGCTGTTCGGCTTCGGGCTCGACCGGATCGACGTGGTGGTGCACCCGCAGTCGATCGTGCACTCGATGGTGGAGTTCTCCGACGGCGCGACGATCATCCAGGCGTCCCCGCCGGACATGCGGCTGCCGATCTCGCTGGGCCTGGCCTGGCCCGACCGGGTGCCCGGGGCCGCGCCGGGGCTGGACTGGTCGACGGCGGCGACCTGGACCTTCGAGCCGCTCGACGACGCGGCCTTCCCCGCGGTCGCGCTGGCCCGGGAGGCGGCCGCGGCCGGCGGCACCGCGCCCGCGGTGTACAACGCGGCGAACGAAGCGTGCGTGGCGGATTTCCAGGCGGGCCGGATCGGCTTCCCGCGCATCGTTGACACCGTCGCCCGGATAGTCTCAGAACACGACGCCGCGCGCACGGCCGTCAGCACGGTGGCAGAGGTGCTGGCCGTCGACGACTGGGCCCGGCGGCGGGCGCGTGAACTTAACTCCTGAGGGAAGGACGGCGGGATGGACCTGATCGGCTGGGTCATCTTCATCGTCGCCCTGCTCTTCTCCGTGATGCTGCACGAGACCGGGCACTTCGTGACGGCGAAGAAGTTCGGCATGAAGGTCACCCGGTATTTCGTCGGCTTCGGGCCGACCCTGTGGTCGACCCGGCGGGGCGAGACCGAGTACGGGATCAAGGCGCTGCCGCTCGGCGGCTTCGTCAAGATCATCGGGATGCACTCGCTCGACGACGTCGACGACCCTGCGGACGAGCCTAGGTCGTTCCGCCGCCACCCCGCCTGGCAGCGGATCGTCGTGCTCTGCGCCGGCTCGTTCATGCACTTCGTGCTGGCCTTCCTGCTGATCTTCAGCCTGGCGCTCGGCATAGGCATCGCGAACGACAACACCACCCAGCTGGGCACGGTCAGCTCCTGCGTGGCCTCGAGCACCACTCAGCTGGCCAACGGCACCTGCGCCGCCTCGGACAAGCCGTCCCCGGCCAAGCTGGCCGGCCTGCGCTCCGGCGACCAGGTGACGGCGTTCAACGGCTCGCCGGTGAGCAACTGGACCCAGCTCGGCAACGCGATTCGCAAGGCGCCGACCGGGTCGACGGCGACCATCACGGTGAAGCGCGACGGCAAGACGCTGACGCTGCACGCCACGCTGGCCGCGGTCAAGGGCCGCAGCGGCGGCTATCTCGGCATCGCGCCGACCGTGGTGTTCTCACCGGCCAACCCGGTCCGCGCCACCCAGTACGCGGGGTCGGCGTTCGGGCAGGTCCTGGTCGGCTCGGTCAAGGCGGTCGGCGCGCTGCCCGCGGCGCTGCCCAAGCTGTTCAGCAAGGACCGGGGCAGCACCGCCGCCGGGCAGGTGAGCAGCGTGGTCGGCGCGGCCGAGGCCACCGGCACAGCGGTGGCCGCCAAGGTCGGCTGGCAGTTCAAGGTCAGCTTCGTGCTGCTGCTGATCGCCTCGCTGAACATCTTCGTCGGCGCCTTCAACATGCTCCCGCTGCTGCCGCTGGACGGCGGGCACGTCGCGGTGGTCGTCTGGGAGCGGATCCGGGCCTGGTTCGCCCGGCTGCGCAAGCGGCCCGATCCCGGCCTGGTGGACATGGCGAAGCTGCTGCCGGTCAGCTTCAGCATCTTCATGGTCCTGATTTTCTTCGGCGTCATGCTGATCCTGGCCGACATCGTGAACCCGGTGAATATCGCGGGTTAACAGTGCCGGTTCACTGGCAGGTTCATCCCCGACGCGTCCGTCAGCGTCGGGCCTCGGCCGGTCGCCGGGGGATGGTTCAATGGCGGGGTAGAAGATCGGGGATCTGCTTACCGAAACGGATGGGGACTATGAGTACTGACCTCGGAATGCCGGAGGCGCCACCGGCGCCGCTGGCCGAGCGCAGGCTATCCCGCCAGATCATGGTGGGCTCGGTGCCCGTCGGCGGGGGAGCGCCGGTGTCGGTGCAGTCGATGACGACGACGCTCACCGCCAACGTGAACGCCACGCTCCAGCAGATCGCCGAGCTGACCGCCTCCGGCTGTCAGATCGTCCGGGTCGCCGTGCCGTCCCAGGACGACGCCGAGGCGCTGCCCGCGATCGCGAAGAAGTCGCAGATCCCGGTCATCGCCGACATCCACTTCCAGCCGAAGTACGTGTTCGCGGCCATCGAGGCCGGCTGCGCCGCGGTCCGGGTGAACCCGGGCAACATCAAGCAGTTCGACGACAAGGTGGCCGAGATCGCCCGCGCGGCCAGCGCCGCCGGGGTCCCGATCAGGATCGGCGTCAACGCGGGCTCGCTGGACAAGCGGCTGCTGGCCAAGTACGGCAAGGCCACCCCCGAGGCGCTGGTCGAGTCGGCGCTGTGGGAATGCTCCCTGTTCGAGGAGCACGGGTTCCGCGACATCAAGATCTCGGTGAAGCACCACGACCCGGTGGTGATGATCAACGCCTACCGGCTGCTCGCCCGCCAGTGCGACTACCCCCTGCACCTCGGCGTGACCGAGGCGGGGCCCGTCTTCCAGGGCACGGTGAAGTCCGCGGTGGCGTTCGGCGCCCTGCTGGCCGAGGGCATCGGCGACACGATCCGGGTCTCCCTGTCCGCGCCCCCGGTAGAGGAGGTCAAGGTCGGCATCTCGATCCTGGAGTCGCTCGGCATGCGCCAGCGCAGGCTCGAGATCGTGTCCTGCCCGTCCTGCGGCCGGGCCCAGGTCGACGTGTACAAGCTGGCCGAAGAGGTGACCGCCGGCCTGGAAGGCATGGAGGTGCCGCTACGGGTCGCGGTCATGGGCTGCGTGGTCAACGGCCCGGGCGAGGCCCGCGAGGCGGACCTCGGCGTCGCCTCGGGCAACGGCAAGGGCCAGATCTTCGTCCGCGGCAAGGTGATCGCCACCGTGCCCGAGTCGCAGATCGTGGAGACGCTGATCGAGGAGGCCATGCGCCTGGCCGAGCAGGGCGCAGTCGCCGAGGACGGCGAGGGGCATCCGGTCGTCACGACCTACTGATGCCCCTCCCCGGCGCGGGCGCCTGCCCGGCGCGGGCGCCTGCCCGCGCCAGGCGCTTCAGGCCGACTGCCGCGACACGCGGCTGGTCAGCATGCTCTCCGCGTAAATGACCTCGCCGGCCTGCTCCGTTACCTGAGCCCTGGCGTCCGCGGGCAGCATGTCGTCGGTGATGAGCACGTCCACCTCGCTCAGCCGGGCGAACGAGCTCAGGCTGACCAGGCCCCACTTGGTGTGGTCGGCCAGGACGACGACGCGGCGGGCGACCCGGATCAGGGTCCGGTTGGTCTCCGCCTCCGCCAGGTTGGGCGTGGTCAGCCCGGCGTCGGTGTCGAAGCCGTAGCAGCCCAGGAAGAGCAGGTCGAAGTGGAGCGACCTGATGGTCAGGTCGGCCACCGGGCCGACCAGCGCGTCCGAGGGGGTGCGGACGCCGCCGGTCAGCACGACCGAGTCGGCCGTGCCGTCGAGGCCGCGGGTCCCGCTGAACAGGTTGGTCACCCGCAGCGAGTTCGTGACGATGGTGAGCCCGGGCACGTCGAGCAGGCACTGGGCCAGCGCGAACGTGGTCGTCCCGGCGGCCACCGCGATCGCGGTGCCCGGCGTGACCAGGCTCGCGGCGGCGCGGGCGATCGCGGACTTCTCCGGCCGCTCGAGCACCAGCTTGGTCTCGAAACCCGGCTCGTGGCTGGCGGGCGTCCCTGGCAGGACCGCGCCGCCGTGCACCTTCTCGACGAGGCCTTCCCTGGCGAGTACCTCGAGGTCCCTGCGGATGGTCATGTCGGAAACGCCGAGCCGCTGGGTGAGATCGCTGACGCGTGCGCTGCCATCGCTCCTGACGGCCTGCAGGATGAGTGACTGGCGGTGTCTGGCAAGCATAACTGCTTCCCCTCTTTCACCGGATGACGCCGGGAGCGGGCGGTCGCCCCCGGTTTGCGTCATCCGTCCATAGTGAGACGTTTGCGAACCGTGTTCGGTTCCGGGCGCGCATGTCGGAATACATGGGTTTTTTTGCCAGCTCAGCGGCCCGTAGCCGCCCCCTGACGGCACGTACTCGCCCCGCCAGTCCGCCCCGCCAGTCCGCCCCCACGGCCACCCCCCTCACGCCACACCCGCCCCCCGGATCGCCCTGGCCTCATCGCGGGTCGAACCCCCGCCATGGAGGCTGTCGCGCCGGGCCTGTCGCGTCAGCCGGGAATACCGCCGCGGCCACCTCGGCCGCTACCGGGACAGCCCCGGACTCGCTGCGTGACGCTCACTCCGGAAATGAGCCACGCCGATGTGACATCGGGGTGGCTCTGCGGGCTGTTGCAGAATTCAATCGTCGCGAAAATGATCTCCACAGAGCGACCGAAACGGTCGTCTTCAAGGCAAGTCCTCCCCACTTCTGGGGCGAGAAGGCACCCTCGGCCGTCGATTGCCCCCACCAAGGGCCTTCGACCGGGCATTCTGCAACAGCCCGTCTGGCAACGTCGATGTGACATCGGCGTGGTTGCTGGCGCGGGCGGGCGGGCGGATCCGGGTTCCGGGACGGGGCGCGCGGGACTCATGGGGCATGCGGGAAGCGGTGGCGGGGCAGGCCGGAGGGCCGGGGCAGGTGCCGTTGGGTGCAGGCGCGGACCAGCTACGCGACGGCCTCCATAGGGGAAGTAACGACACTCGATGACGAGGCGCAGCGGGCGCAGCTCCGGGGCCTGCGCCGGGCGCAGCTCCGGGGCCTGCGCCGAGCGCGGGCTCCGAGCCTGGGCTCCGAGCCTCCTAAGGGAGTGCGGGCGGGCGGGGAGCGTATCGAGGGTGTTTCGCGTTCGTTGCCAAATAGTGACTTGTTAGCGCTAACATCGTCGCACACGTTCTTGTCTGTGATGATTTGATTACCGTGGTGCTGGTGAGATTATGGTTTCGTTGAGTTACCAGTGAGGCAAGACCTGGCATGGCCATGGAAATGACCCGGACCAGTTCATCCGGCTGCGGCGCGAGGGGGGAGGCGGCAAACCGAGGCTCACGGCAGCGATTGCTCGTTTTGCTCAGCGGGCATGTATGTGCTCGTGCTGAGGCTGATATCAAAACGGGCTCGGTCGATTATCGGGCCTGCGTGGTGCCTTGACAGGTGATCATGAACAGACTTAGCGTCAGCGGCGGTTCGCCAGGTTGCGCTGATTACCGGTCGCATTATGGCCATGGCGCGGTCACGCTGGGCGATCCGACGAGCGGACATCGGAATAAGAGTGTCTTCGCGTTATCTCTCTCGCGACGAAGTCGACGGGACTCGCCGCGCACGCTGCGGGCTTGGCTCGGGAGAGCATCCCGTCCCAGGGAAAATTCCATGGAGGTCCTTAGATGAGGAAAAAGATCGACCCAGTAGTCGACGAAGCGATTGAGACCCTGAACATGAAGGACGGGCCTTCTCGCCGTCGGCTGCTCGAGGGGGCCGGCCTGTTCAGCGCGACGGCGGCCGCCTCGGCGCTTATCGCGGCGTGCAGTTCGTCGACTTCCAGCGGCGCCGCCCCGACGTCGACCGCGAAGGCGGCGGCGGGGAACTTCCCCACCACGCCCAAGTGGAAGTTCACGTTCGTGTGCCACGTGACGGACAACTCGTTCTTCACGCCGACCCAGTACGGGTTCGCGGACGCCGCCGCCCTGCTCGGCCTGCCCACGCCGGCCTGGACGGGTGCCCTGTCCACCCAGCCGACGAACTCCACCATGCTGTCGGCTATCCAAGCCGCCATCACCGCGGGTTCTCCGGGCATCGCGACCACCGTGGTCTCGGCCACGGCGTTCACCGCGCCCATCAACAGCGCGCTGTCGGCGGGCATCCCGGTGATCACCTACAACGCGAACGGTGCCAGCGATAACCCCACCAACGGCATGGCCTACGTCGGCCAGGAGCTCTTGGTGTCGGGCCAGGAGGTGGGCAAGCGGCTCGCCTCGCTGATGAAGTCGGGCGACACCGCGGTCGGCTTCATCGCCCAGCCCGGCTCGCTGAACATCCAGCCCCGCATGGACGGCGCGGCGCAGGCCCTGACGGCGGCCGGCATGAAGGTCATGTTCGGCAACAAGGGCGTGGCCACGGGTGCCTCGGCGACGCAGGAAGCCCAGGTGCTGCCCCAGTTCCTCCAGTCCCACGGGTCCAGCATCCAGGGCGCCTTCGCTGTCGACGGCGGCGACACCGCCCTGCTCGGCACCTCGCTGCAGAAGTACAACCTGGTCGGCAAGGTGCACGCCGGCGGCTTCGACCTGGAGCCGCAGACCCTGGCCGCCGTCAAGGCGGGCCAGATCGACTTCACCATCGACCAGTCGCCGTACCTGCAGGGCTTCCTGCCCACGCTGTACCTCTACCTCTTCCAGCTCTCCGGCGGCCTGGTGGCGCCGTCGCCCACGAACACCGGCCTGAAGTTCGTCACCAAGGGCAACGTGGATCCGTACACCGCGACGCCGACCCGGTTCGAGGGCTCCACGAAGAACCAGGTGTACATCAAGCACACCGGGGCGATCTCCGTCTGACCGGGTTGTGGCACGCTGGAAATAGCAGGCCCGCGGCGGTTCACCTGTGCTACGAGCCACGGTGAATCGCCGCGGCGCCTGGGTATGACACTTGGACACAGGCATCCGGTGACGCAGCAGGATGGGCGGGATAGGGATGAGCGACGTGAGTGAGACTGCCGAGCGCAGCCCGGAGATCTTCGGCACCGCGCCTGACAGGCGAAAAGGCGGACCGAGCGTCCTCAGCCGCGCCGCCACCGTCTTCCTCAAGCAGCGCGAGGCCAGCGTGCTGGCCATCGCCGTGGTGATGTTCATCTACTTCGCGACGACCACCCATGCCTTCGTCAGCCACGGCAGCTTCGTCAACATCGCCCAGTACATGGCCCCGTACGTGGTCATCGGCATCGGCCTGGTGCTACTGATGGTCTGCGGCGAGATCGACCTGTCGGTCGGGTTCGTCTGGATGCTGTCGCCGTACGTCATGCACTTCTTCGTCGACTCCGGCGTCCCCACTTTCCTCGCCATCGTGATCACGGTGCTGCTGCTGGCGGTCGTCATCGGGGGGGTCAACGGATTCGTCACCACCGTCTTCGGCGTCCCGTCGCTGATCACCACGCTCGGCACCGGCTACATCATCTACGGCTACGCGCTGACGATCTCCTCCGCGCAGCAGATAAACATTCCCGCGGTCTCACTGGGGCTCGGTCGCTGGTTCGGCGGCGAGGCGTGGTCGGAGATCATCTGGGCCAGCGTCCTGGTCCTGCTCTTCCACGTCATCCTGACCAGGACCCGGTGGGGCCTGTACACGGTCTCCGTCGGCGGCAACCTGCTCGGCGCGAGGGAAGCCGGGATCAAGGTCAACCGGATCAAGATCGGCAACTTCATGCTGTGCAGCGGGTTCGCCGCGCTGGCCGGGATCCTGGAAGCCTTCAAGAACAACATCATCGACCCGAGCGCCGGCCTGCTCGCGGTGCTCCTCATCGCCCTGGCCGGAGTGGTCATCGGCGGCACGGCCATGCTGGGCGGCTCCGGCACGATGATCGGGCTCTGGCTCGGCGTGCTCGTGCTCGCCATCCTGCAGGACGGCTTCAACCTGCGCGGCATCAGCTCGAACAAGTTCCAGATCATCCTGGGCGCGGCGATCCTGCTCGCGATGATCGCCAACACCTATCTCACCCGGCTGCGAAGCGCGGGCCGGCTGCAGTCCAGATCGGGACGCGGTGGACCAGCCTAGCCAGGCCAGAAGACCCAGCACGGAGGCAGCGAAGTGAGCACACAGGAAACCGGCAGCGACCCGACGCCGGTCGGCGACGACATCCTGCGGGTGGAGCACATATCCAAGCGTTACGGCGCCGTGACGGCGCTCGTCGACGTGAACCTGCACCTGGGGCGCGGCGAGGTGCTCGGCCTGATCGGCGACAACGGCGCGGGCAAGTCCACCCTGCTGAAGATCATCTGCGGCTTCCAGCCGCCGACCAGCGGGCGGATCCTGCTCAACGG
>WNGP01000095.1_pt1 | contig 56428 bp, 43 predicted proteins | sample 5407671 | NCBI WGS metagenome assembly WNGP01 (sample SAMN13153381, study PRJNA577476) | soil metagenome | isolation source: 40 cm soil or saprolite under Garry oak tree replicate 2 | place: USA:California | collected 2016-06-15 | reverse complement strand
TCCTGCTGGTCATCGCCGCGGTGGGTCAGCTGATCCGGGCCATCGGCACGCGGCACCGGCTCACGATCTGGATGTCGGCCACCGGGCTGGTCGCGATCCTGGCCGCCGGCTTCGCCGGGACGGGGTTCGCCGGCAACGGCGCGGCCGGGGCGTCCCTCGGCATGGCGCTGGCCTTCGCGGTGGCGCTGGCGGCCTACGTCGTTCTCGTCTTCGCCCTGCCTTCCTCCGCTGGGCCTCCCTCGTCGACTACGTGAAGTAGTAGGCGGCCGTCGACCGGCACGGGCGTGCATGGCATTATGAACTCATGACTGGCCGGGCCATGCGTGACTCGATCGTGCCGGGGTCGTCATGAGCGGCGTCGGGCAGCTCATGAGCTCTGGTCCGCTGATCCTGGCCCTGCCCGTGGCCGCGGCCGCCGGGGCGGTCACCTTCCTCTCCCCCTGCTGCCTGCCGCTGGTGCCCGGTTACCTGTCCTTCGTCACCGGCATGGCCGGCGCCGGCGGATCCCCGGCCACCGCGGTGCCCGCGCAGGCGCCGGCCGTCGCCGTGGCGGACGGGTCCGGGGTGGCGGTCGCCGCTCCTCCGCTCGCCGCCACGGCTCCGCCCCGGGGTCCAAGGGGCCGGGTGGTCGCCGGGACGGCGCTGTTCGTGCTCGGGTTCTCCGTCGTCTTCGTGGCGTACGGCGCGGCCCTCGGCGGCCTGGGGCACCTGCTGACCGGGCATGCCCGGGTGCTGACGCAGGTCCTCGGCGTGCTGACGATCGTGCTCGGGTTGCTGTTCGCCGGGGTGCTCGACCGGTTCTCGTTCGCGGGCCGCATCGTCCGCCCTTCGGCCCGGCCGAAAGCCGGCCTGGCGGGAGCGCCGCTGCTCGGCGTGATGTTCGGGCTCGGCTGGACTCCCTGCATCGGGCCCACGCTGACCGCCGTGCTGGCGCTGTCCGCCTCCAGCGGTACGGTCACGCGCGGCGCGGTGCTCGCCTTCGTGTACGCCCTCGGCCTAGGGGTGCCGTTCCTGCTGGTGTCGTTCGGCTTCCAGGTGGCGATGCGCGCCTTCGCGTTCTTCCGGCGGCGCGCCCGCCTGGTGACCAGGATCGGCGGCGCCATGCTGATCTGCGTCGGTCTGCTCGAGGTGACCGGCGCCTGGTCCACCTTCATGGCCTGGCTCCAAGTCCACTGGGTAAGCAGCTACCAGCCCCCCATCTGACCCGCCCCGCCGCTGGCGCGACACTCACCGTGCGCCGGTGCGGTCCCGCGTGCACCGCACAGGACGAAGCCTAGGAAGAGCGGGCGGCGTGCCGCTTGGAGGAGCGCTTGGACCGCGTGGTCACTTCGGGCTGGGGCGGGACGGCGGCCTGCGCGGCGGCCGCGGCCACCGTCACCAGGGTCTCGAACAGCCGGGGGTCGTCGCCGTCTTCGGGGTTCCACTGCACGCCCAGGCCCCACCGGTGTCCCTGCACCTCGAGCGCCTCCACCACCTGATCCAGGGTCCAGGCCACGGTGAGGAGCCCGTTGCCGATCTGGTTGACCGCCTGGCGGTGGGCCGCGGGCACCTGGGCAGTCTCGCCGAGCACGCGCGCGAGCTTGCTCGCCGCGGCGATCTGCACGTCATGAGTGGTCATCTTGACCGGGTCCGGCTTGTGGCTCTCGTTGCCGATGCGGTCGGGCAGGTGCTGGGTGAGAGTGCCGCCGCGGGCCACGTTGAGGATGTGCATGCCGCGGCCGATGGCCAGGAAGGGAAGGTCGGCGTCGATCGCCGCCCGGGTGAGGATCAGCTCGAACCTGTCCCGCCGGTGGTCAGGTATGTCGGTCTGGTCGTGGGGCGCTTCGTTGTACAGCGAGGGATCGAGGTCCCGGCCGCCGGTCAGCACCAGGCCGCTGAGCCCGGCGATCAGGACGGGCACGGAACTCGCCGGGACGGGCGGCAAGATGACAGGCGTCCCTCCGGCGCGCTCGACGGCTCGCGTATAGCTCACCGGCGAGACCACGGCCTCGCGAATCCAGTTGCCCCACCGGGCGGCGTCAAGCTCCCCAGTGATGCCGATGATCGGCCGGCCCATCCGTCGTCCTCCCGCACGTAAGGTTCCATGCCCATAATGGACCATCACGCCCACGTCAGGCCTGCCCACCGGGAAAATCTCCAGCGCCGGTTAAACCCGACTTGCCGGAAATCGATTGTAACGTTCTGCTGCTAGTGCGACACTGTGAGTGTGGTGATGTCGGCAGGCGACGAATCGGATAGCCAGACTGGAGGCTTTGTTACGCCTAACAGCCAGGGCGATGCGGCCCGAAATCCTGCACAGGTCTCATTCTGGCTGCTTGAGTCGGCCGCTGACGCGGCAATGACATACTTCTATGCGCAACTCTTCGCCATGGACACCGAAATCCGGGCCATGTTCCCGGCCGCCATGGACGTGCAGCGGCGGCGTTTCTTCGAGGCTCTCAGCCATATCGCCGCTGCCAAGCAGAACCAGGAAGACCGCGACCATCTCGTACCTTACCTGCAGGAACTCGGGCGCGCGCACCGCAAGTTCGGCGTTCGCGAACGGCATTACGAGGTGTTCAGGCGCGCGTTGATCGCGACGCTGCAGCGGTTCGCCGCGCCGCGCTGGAACGAGACTGCGAAGCACGCCTGGGAGACCGCGTTCAACCACGCCGCCGCCGTCATGATCGAGGCCGCCGAGAGCGACGCGGCGGAATCGCCGGCATGGTGGATCGCCACCGTGACCGGGATGGAGCTGCGCAGGCCCGACATCGCGGTGCTGACCTTGCAACCCGAGCAGCCATTGAACTACCTTCCCGGCCAGCACATCAGCGTCCAGACACCGCACTGGCCCCGGCTGTGGCGCACGTACTCGATCGCGAACGCCCCGCATCCCGACGGGCTGCTCCGCCTGCATGTGCGCGCCGTCAGCGGCGGGCTGGTCAGCCCGGTGCTCGTGCGCCAGGTCATGGCCGGGGATCCGCTCGTGCTCGGTGCGCCGGCCGGCGCCATGATCGCCGACACACAGTCGGACAGGGACGTCCTCTGCCTGGCCGGCGGCACCGGGCTGGCCCCGATCAAGGCCATCATCGAGGCCCTCATCAGGGCGCCTGATCCGGGCCGGCACCGCGAGATCGTGCTCTACTACGGCGCGCGCCGCCACCAGGACCTGTATGACCTACCCGCGTTGCAGGAGATGGAGCTGGCCTACCCGTGGCTGCAAGTGATCCCGGCGGTGTCGGACGAGCCAGTCCACGACCACGACGTCATGTACGGCACCGTCCCCGAGCTGGCCACCAAGGCGACCTGGGCCGAACGGGACATCTACATCAGCGGCCCCGACCACATGATCGTCAGGACCGCCCAGGTGCTGCGGGAACGCGGCGCCCCCAACCGCCTCATCCACTACGACCTGGACCCGAAGACCCCGGAAAACCCGAAGGCCAGCCAGGCCGTCTAGCTGGGCCGTCTAGTCCCGCAGGCTCCCGCTTACCTCAGATACGTGCCGAAGAACGCGAAGATCCGCTGCCAGGCGTCCTCGGCCGCGGCCTTATCGTACTTCAGCCGCGCCATCGCGGTCAGCGGCGCCATCGCGGCCGGCCTGGGGCTCATGAAGCCGTGCCCGGCTTCCGGGTACACCTTCACGTCGTGCGGCACCCCCAGCGCGGTCAGCGCGGCCTCGAGCCGCTTCGGGGCCTCGGTACCCATCGGATCGCGACCGCCGTAGCTGGCCACAATCGGGCACGAACCCGCGAGCACCGCTTCCGCGTCCGAAGGGACCTCGCCGTAGTTGACCGCCGCGGCGGAGTACTCACCGCGCGGCGCGCACAGCAGCGCGAAGCCGCCGCCCAGGCAGAACCCGATCACCCCGGTCTTTCCGGTGCAGTCGTCCCGCGCGGCCAGCCAGCCGCAGCACGCGTCCAGGGTGTCGAACGCCGGGCCCGAACGGGCTTGCAGCTGCCTGAACATGCCGCGGATGCAGCGCAACCAGAACTTACCGCCAAGCAGATCGGGCGCCAGGGCCAGGTAGCCGAGCGCGGCCAGCCGGTCCGCGTGGCCCCGGATGTCCGCGTTCAGCCCGAACGCCTCATGGATCACTACTACACCCGGCCAAGGCCCAGGGGAACCGGCCGGAACCGCCAGGTACGCGGCCGTAGAACCCACTGTCACGTCAGGCATCGCGGCCTCCCGTCAGACCTTGCGCCAGCCGGGGATCCAGGTGCCGTCGGTCACCGTGTAGTCCCCGAACAGGGCCGGCGCCTCGGCCAGCATCAGCTCGCCGATCTTACCGAACACCAGGCGGATCTCCTCCTCGGCGCCCTGGTCGGTGCGCGCCTCGATGGTATGGCGGAGGGTGCGGATGTTCGCCGTCCACACCAGCCCGGTGGCCAGGCCCTCGGGCGCGAACCGGCGCATGAACGAGGTCTTGGCCTTCTTCTCGTGCATCTTGGTGTCGTCTTCGTCCAGCCCGAAGTGCGCGGCCATCCACTGCTGGAACTGCTCGAGCTCGGTCAGCAGGGCGGTGGCCCGCTTCATGAGCTCGGCGTCTTCCTGCGCCCAGCCGGGGAACCAGAACGGCAGCTCGTCGAGCCGGACGTAGCGCAGCGACTCCTGCGACACCGCCGTCCCCGGCCGGTGCCTAACAACTTCATGGGTGAAAACGCGCGATACGTTGTGCAGCACGAACGTGAAGCTGACGTGCTCGAGCACCGAGCCGTGCTGCTGCTTCAGGATGTTCTGCAGGTACGCGTCCTGGTCGTCGCGTACCTTTCGGACGTTCGGGTTGAGGCCCGGCTCCCAGGAGCGGTAGCACATCTTCCCGGCGAACTCGGCGAGATCCTGAACGTCATTGCCGAGCTGGTCGCGGTCGAAGCGCTCCAGCCAGCGCTCGCCACCCACCTCGCGCAGGTAGGCGGCCATCGCCTCGTAGTCGACCTTCGGCCGGGCGACCAGGAAAACCTCGGGTTCCACGCTCCTCATGGAACAGCACAATAACAGCGGACTAACACGATCCCGGGCACGACACAGATCGAGGACGTTGCCGATGATCTGGTGTCCGGCCCGGCCGGAGGCGGTCAGGATCGACTCCGGGTGGAACTGCACCGCCCACCGCCCGGCCTCGCCGTCCTCGATCGCCATCACCACGCCGTCCGCCCCTTCCGGCGAACAGAGCGCGGCGGTCACGGCGAACCCGCCGCGGACCTCGCCGGCCGGCGCGTACAGGCTGTGGTACCGCCCCGCGGTGAACTCCGCGGGCAGCCCGGCCAGCAGCGACCCCCCGGACACCCGGACCAGCCCCGGCTTGCCGTGTGCAGGCTCAGGCAGCAGGGACAGCGCACCGCCCGCATGCTCCACCATGGCCTGCAGGCCCAGGCAGACGCCGAAGACCGGCAGGTGCCGCGCGTACACCTCGTCGAGCAGCGCCGCGCAGCCGAAGTCGACAGGCCGGCCCGGCCCGGGCGACATCACGACCAGGTCCGGCGCGTAGGCGTCGAGCAGCGCGGGCGAGAACCCGGACCGCAGCGTGGTCACCTCGGCGCCCTGCTGCCTGAAGTAGTCGCCGAGCGTGTGCACGAATGAGTCCTGGTGATCCACCAGGAGGACCCGCGGGTGGTAAGCACGGGGCGCAGCGCGAACCCGTTCGGGCTCTACGGCCGCGCCCGCGGGGACCCGCGCCAACCGGCTGGCCTCCTCCAGGGTCTCGAGGAGGGCGCGCGCCTTGATCTGAGTCTCCTTCTCCTCGGCCGCGGGCACCGAGTCGTACAGCAGCGTCGCGCCAGCCCGTACCGCGGCGATCCCGCCGGTGATGTGAGCGGTACGCAAGGTGAGCCCGGTGTTCATCGACCCGTCGAAGCCGACCTTGCCGACGGCCCCGCCGTACCAGCGGCGCGGGGTCTCCTCGTGGTCCTCGATGAACTGCATGGCCCAGGTCTTCGGGGCGCCGGTCACGGTGACCGCCCACATGTGGGTAAGGAACGCGTCGAACGCGTCGAACCCGGGCCGGAGCCGGCCCTCGATGTGATCGACGGTGTGGATGAGGCGGCTGTACATCTCGATCTGCCGTCGGCCGATCACCCGGACCGAGCCGGGCACGCAGACCCGCGCCTTGTCGTTGCGGTCCACGTCGGTGCACATGGTCAGCTCGGACTCCTCCTTGGCCGAGCCGAGCAGGGTGGCGATGTTCGCCGCGTCCTCCAGGGTGTCCTCGCCGCGCGCGATCGTGCCGGCGATCGGGCAGGTCTCCACCCGGTCCCCGGTGACCCGCACGTACATCTCGGGCGACGCGCCGACCAGGTACTCCCCCTCGCCCAAGTTGAACAGGAACTCGTACGGGGCCGGGTTGCGCTGCCTGAGTAGTTCGTAGAAGGCGGCCGGCGACGCGCACCGGCCGTAGAACACGTGCCCGGGCACCACCTCGAACAGGTCCCCGCAGGCGAACCGCTCCCGGGCCTCCTCCACGACCTGCGCATAGCTTCCCGGCCGCGGTTGCTGAGGTAGGTCAGGTTCGTCCGGGGGGGTCTGGACGGGTCGTCCCCCAGGGACAGCAGAGTCCCGAACGGGCTGCGGTGGGAGCCCGGCGAAGGTGCGTGCCGTCCCGCGGTCGAGCCCGGCTGTGGATACTCCGCCCACCTCGAATTCGTAGGAGTACCTGACCGCCTCCTCGCGCTTGCGGTCGAGGACCCAGATCTCGTCTGGCAGGTGCAGCACCAGGTCGCGCTGGGTGGCAGGGCGGTCGAGCCGCAGCCGGACCGGCTCGAACTGGAACGCCAGGTCATAGCCGAACGCTCCGTACAGGCCCAGATGCGGGTCCTCGCAGCTGAACGCCGCCGCGATCTCCCGCAACGCGGTGAACACGGTCGGCCGGCGACTGCGCTCCTCCTCGGTGAACTCCCGGTCGTCCTCGGCGATGAAGACAGTGTCTTCGTCGACGGGCTCGCCGGTCCTCAGGACTGCATCTTCGGCGCCTGCCCGGCCTGGTGCAGCCTGGTGCTGGGCAGCCCGGTGCAGGGCGGTGCTGAGCACCGGCAGCAGGACGCGGCCGCGGTCGTTCAGGGCCCGCGCGGTGACCCGCCTGCCGGTGGCGACGATCTCCGCGCACGGGTCGGCGTAGGCCATGTGCCAGCGGCTGTACCGCCCTGGGTACTCCATGCCGGAGCTCATCACGCCGCCGCGGCGCTCGTCGGCGAGGGCCGCGATCCGGCCGAGCTCGGCGGGGTCGAACGGCGCGGCGGTGCGGGTGACCCGCACGCCGTCGCGGGTCATCATTTCCGTACGTTGGGCGTCCACGGGTGGCCCCTCGGGTTTCAGGCCCCGGAGGCGGCCGGGCAACGAAAAAGCGGCCGCCGTTTCCTGGGCGGTCGCTTTCTGGTATCCGAAACGCGAATCAGTACGCCGCCTATGAGCGGCGCCACCACTGCAGGCGGGCTGTTTGCGTCACGGAGCATAGCGTAGCGGATCGCCGCCCGGCCCCGCCAGCGGCCCACGGGCAGTTCACAATCGTCATGTAGCTATCGGCAGGCGGGAAGGCGGTGATCATGACCAAGACAGGGGGCATGGCGGTGGAGGCGCCCGAGCCCGGCGACCCGGAATTGACGAGCCTGCGCGGGCTGCGAGTGCTACGGCTTTGCTCGGTCTTCGAGCCGGCCAGGCTGAACCCGGGCGCGGCGCGGTATGACGCCATCGGCGGGATGCAAAACCACACGGCCGAGTTGAGCCGGTGCCTCGACCGGCTGGGAGTTCATCAGCTGGTTCTCACCTCCCGGCTGGACGGCCCCTCCGGCCGAACCGGGTTCGGCCGGTACGGGCAGGTGATACGGACCGGCGTGCACATGCCCGTAGCCCGGCAGGCGTGGGCTCTGCCGGCGGCGCGGTTCGCTCTCGCTGACCGCAGTGTCGTCGGACTGGTGCACGCTCATTGCGGGGAGGACATCGCGGTGCTGCCGCTGGCGAGGCTGGCAGCCTGGACTCACGGCTGCCCGCTGGTGGTCACCGTGCACACGAGCGTGCGGCACACGTTGCGGGTGACCTCAGCGCGGAAGGCTCTGCTGCGGCTGGCGGGAGGCCTGGCGGAGGGGCGCGTGCTGTCCGGGGCGGATCGGGTGATCGTCCTCACCCGCCCGGCTGCGGACCGTCTGCTGCGCGATGGCCTGCCAGAAAGCAGGATCCGGGTAGTCCCGCCCGGGTACGATCCGGACCTGTTCACCGCCGAGACGCCCGATCCATTCCCTGACCTGCCCAGGCCACGTGTCGCCTACATCGGCCGGATCGCGCCGCAGAAAGACGTGGGCACATTGCTCGAGGCTTTCCGCCTGGTCCAGGAGCAGGCGTGCCTGATAATCGTGGGCGATGGCCCGGACCGGCAGGCCGCCGAACGGCACGTTCGCCGGTCCGGGGCGCTGGCGGGGCGAGTCCGCTTCACCGGTTTGCTTCCCCATCTGCAGATCCCGGCGGTGCTCCGGCACGTCGATCTGCTCGTGCTGGCCACTCGGTACGAGGAGCTGCCATCGGTGCTGGTCGAGGGCATGGCAGCAGGCCTTCCGGTGGTGGCCAGCCGAGTCGGCGGAATACCCGCCGTGGTTGACCATGACGAGAACGGCCTGCTCGTGCCACCCGGCGACGCCGCCGCCCTGGCCGGCGCGATCACCCGGGTTCTCACCGAACCGGGCACCGCCGCGCGACTCTCGGCCGCCGCCCGGGTCACCGCCGGACGGTACACATGGCCGGCGCTGGCCCGCCAGGTGGCCATGATCTACCAGGACGTGACGGCAAGGCTGGCCTAGGATGCCAGGCAGGCCGGGCGCAGGTCCGGCATCCGCCAGGCGGCGGCCGCGCCCGCGATGACCTGGGCCGCGTTGCGCAGGTCCCGCTGGGAACCGCCCGCCATCTCGTCCACGTCCTGGTCGGGGACGTTGCCGCTGGTCAGGAACGCCTCGACGACCCGCTGCACCGAGCGGTCACCAAGCAGGCCGCCGTGGAAGGCATCCATGAAGACCACGTTCCGCGGCCAGGGGCAGGCGGGCAGCGTGACCGCGTCGGCGAGCGGCACGACCGCCAGCCAGGGCACGCCGTGGTCGCGGCTGACCAGGGCGAAGTAGCTGGCGCCGACCTCGCTCACCGAGTCGATCAGCGCCTGCGCCCCCGAACGTCCGTACGGTGACATGCCGCCGACCAGGTTGTTCAGCGTGGTCAGCGCGGCGCCGGGCACGGTATCGCCCGCCTGGCCGAGCTGGCCGGGCTCGACGATGGGGCTGAGCAGCACCACCGACCTGACCGGCACGTGCGGGTGCCGGGCCAGCATCGCGTACAGGCCGAGGGTGCCCTCGCTTTCCGCCACGATGTCCACCGGCGTGCCGGCCAGCCGGTACAGCTTCTCCACCTGGGTGGCCATCCGGTCGCCGAGCAGCTGGAGGGACATGTTCCCCGCCAGGCCGTACGGGATCGGCTGCCCGGCGGCGTCCAGGCCCAGGTACGAGAACTGGCGCACCAGCAGGTGCGGCTCGGCGGCGCGCAGTGCGTTCGCGCTGTGGCAACAGGTCGACCCGAAGCCCGCGACCACGAGCGCAGCGCCGCGGACCTTGCCCGCCGGGCCGCTGACGGCATGAGAGACGCTGGCGGCACCGGTATCGCTGGTGCCGCCTCCCGCGGCGGCCAGGCCGGTGTCGCCGCTGCCCCCGGTGACCGCGCCTGCCACCACGTCGCTGGCACCCGAGGCGAAGTGCACGGTCCCGGTGAAGGCGAGCCGGGCCAGCCCCACGACCAGGACGAGCACCATCACCGCCGCCAGCGGCGCCACCGGCACCCAGTTGGTCCGGTGCCGCAGTGCTAGCCCGGGGGGACGACCCCCCGGAACCCCCCGCCACTGGGGGGACCCATCCCCCCAGACCCCCCTTGCTGAAGCCGTCGCCGCGGTCAGCCCGTACCAGGCGCGCGCGTCGACGATCCCGGCCAGTCCGGCCACGGCCACAATGCCGGGTGTATCGAGGTGCGTCATCAGCGCCGAGGCCAGCGACAGCACGCCGAAGGTGGCGATCACCCACGCCGCGGTGCGGGCCGGGGGGAGCCGCCGCCACCACGTCTGGCCCACGCCGCCCTGGCTCAGCGCCATCGCGGTGCCGAGCAGGATCGGCACCGCGGCCAGGTAGGGCCAGGAGAACGGGAGCAGGGCCACCCCGAACATCAGCGTGACCACCGGTGACATCACCAGCCCGATTAGCACAGTCAGCACCGCGCAAGACAGCAGCGACGGCAGGAAACGCGGCCGCGGGAGCCTCGGCTCCGTCCCTTCCGGCCCGTCGACCCCTTCCGGCCCGTCGACCCCTTCCGCCCCGTCGACGCCGCGCGGCCAGGCCAGCATGACCAGCACGGCATCCACCGCCGACCGGGCGAGGACCAGCAGCACGAGTACGCCGGTGAAGCCGAGCCACGGCTGGTTGAAGGCGAACAGCCAGCGCATGTCGTGGTAGGTCGCGAACGGAGGGAGCGCGGTGACCTGGGGTGCGAGCGGCCGGGCACTGGGCGCGAGGAAAGAGAGCACCGCCGCCTCGGCCATCGCGCCTCCAGCCGCGAACGCGATGAGCCCCCGGTGCCGGACGAACGACCCGGCCAACCCCGCCTCCCGTACGCCAGCGCCTCCGCCTTGGCCGAGCTGTGCCTAACGCGCCGCAAGGCGCGCGCGGCTGCCTGCGGCCCGCAGGCGGCGGCGAATGCTTTGCCCCTAATCCGGTGTAACCGGGCAGAGCGGGCGGGTATGCCCCCGCCGGGAGGGTTTTGCGGTCAGAAGTCGAATCCGCCGGAGCGGCCGTTGCGGTCGGCGAGCAGGCCGGCCAGGGTGGAGACGGCGATTTCCGGCGGGATCCGGGAGCCGATGTTGAGCCCGATCGGCCGGTGCACGCGGGCGATCTCGCCCGCCGGGACGCCGAGTTCGGTGAGCATGGCCACGTGCGGCCCGACGTGGTGCGGGTTGCCCATGATCCCGACCCACCGGGCCTTGGTGGCCAGCGCGTCGCGGAGCATGACGCCAAGCTCGGGCCGGTGATGGTCGGTGACGACCACGTCCGCGGAGTCGTCGAGGTGGTCAGGTACGGCGGTGAGCAGCGGGAACCCCAGGGCGGCGGCCCCGGCCGCGCGGGCCTCGTCGGGCTCGAGCAGCAGCCCGCGGAACCCCATGTCCGCGCCGTACCTCAGCAGGTACCCGGCGACCGGCGAGGCGAACACGACGATCAGCGTCCGCTCCCCCGCGGCGCCGCCGGCGGCCGCGCCCGCCGCGGCGGTGGCCGCGGCGGCGGGGCTGTGGGCCACCGCGCAGGCCGCGTCTTCGTCGTGGTGGTGCATGTGCTCAGTCATCAGGATCGCGGCGACCAGACCCCGGCTTTCAGGCCGGGGAGGAAACGCCGCTCCCTCCCTCCGCATTGTGATATTATCGAACAAGCCTGCGATAACCAAGCGGGCACCTGCACTACCCCCTACGAAACCGCGGCAGGGCATGCCGTGGCTGCGCGGGGAGGCGACGGGGCTGCCCGGCCTGTGAACCGCGAACCTACAGCGCGGCGCGAGCCGCGGCTGGAATCCCCCGCCTTCAGGCTGGTGGAGGATGTCAAGACAGCTAGTCTGCCCTCCGGGACCGCATCAAGGCCAGTGCAGCAGATGTGCTCTGGCCGCGGTCCTGTATTTCTGCCTGAGCGGAATACCGCCACCGAGACGAGAAAGGTTCCATTGAGGTTTCTCACCAAGGGTGAGCCCGACAAACGGAACGCAGCTCACCGTGCACCACCTGAAAGGCGTCGGCGCGGGCCGTTCTACGAATGCTGGTACGCGGGACAGGGCCCGGGCGACGCCAGCCCGGGCGACGCCAGCCCGCCCGGCCCGGTCGTCCTGCTCCGCCCGGCCCACGGCGGCTGACTCACTGGGTGGGTATGTTGGCTGGTGTGATCTCCCGTGACGACATCCGCACCACCTACGACGCGATCCGGCCCTATATCCGGCGCACGCCGGTGATTCAGCTCGACCTCAGCGACCTCGACCCGGCGGGCCCGGCCCTGCCGGCCGTCACGCTCAAGCTGGAGCAGATGCAGTGCGCCGGGTCGTTCAAGGCCCGCGGCGCGTTCGCGAACCTGCTGCTGCGGGACGTGCCTCCCGCGGGCGTGGTGGCGGCCTCCGGCGGCAACCACGGCGTGGCCGTGGCCTACGCCGCGCACCGCCGTGGCGTGCCGGCCAGGATCTTCGTGCCCACCGTGTCCGCCCCGGCCAAGATGGAGCGCATCCGGCAGCTCGGCGCGGAACTCGTGGTGACCGGCGAGCGCTACGCCGACGCGCTAGCCGCCGCGCAGGCCTGGGAGGAGAGCTCGGGTGCGATGAGCGTGCACGCCTTCGACCAGCGGGAGACCCTCCTCGGCCAGGGCACGCTGGCCCTGGAGCTGGCCGGCCAGCTCCAGGGCCAGCTTGATGGCGGAGACCTGGACACCGTGCTGGTGCCGGTCGGCGGCGGCGGGCTGATCGGCGGCATCGCCGCCTGGTTCGTCGGCAGCGTCCGGGTGATCGGGGTCGAGCCGGACGGCGCCCCGACCCTGACCCGCGCCCGGGCCGAGGGCGGGCCCGCCGACGCCCCGGCCGAGGGTGTCGCCGCCGACGCCCTGGCCCCGCGCCGGGTGGGCGAGCTGGTGTTCCCGATCACGCAGGCCTACGTGGAGGACGTCGTGCTAGTCGATGACGCCTCGATCCTGGCGGCCCAGCGGGCGCTGTGGCAGGCGGCCAGGATCGCCGCCGAACCCGCCGCCTCGGTCGGGATCGCGGCCCTGCTCACCGGCGCCTACAAGCCCGCGCCCGGGGAGCAGGTGGCCGTCGTGATCAGCGGCGCCAACATGGCTCCCGCCCAGCTTGACGGGCAGGGTCGCTGAGGCACGCACCACGGCCGTTCGGGATTAAAAGATTTCGGCCGAACGAGTCACGGTTCCCGCACCTGCATGAGAGACACTTTGTTGCTATGCGGTTCGTCTTCACTCCCCCCGCCGACCAGGCGGCCGGACTGCTCACGCTGCCGTGGTCCGAGCCGCTGGCGGAATGGCAGGACGAGCGGCTGGTCGAGATCAGGCAGCGGGGCATCTCGCGGCACGTGGTCCGCTTCGTCTACGACGACGGCACGCTGTACGCCCTCAAGGAGCTCAGCGAGCGGCTGGCCCGGCGCGAGTACCGGCTGCTCCGGGCGCTGGCCGAGCTGAGCATCCCCGCGGTCGAGGTGGTCGGGATCGCAGTCGACCTGGACGAGGCGGCGCCGCCGGGCTCCGACGCGGACGCCATCCTGGTCACCAAGTTCCTCAGCTTCGCGACCACCTACCGGGCGGTCTTCTCCAACCCACGGGGCCTGCACGCCATCGACGGGCTCCTCGACGCGCTGGTCGAACTGCTGGTCCGGCTGCACCTGTCCGGGTTCTTCTGGGGCGACTGCTCGCTGTCCAACACGCTGTTCCGGCACGACGCGGGCACGCTGGAGGCGTACCTGGTGGACGCGGAGACCAGCGAGCAGCACCCGGAGCTGACCGACGGGCAGCGTCACTGGGACCTGGAGCTGGCCATCGAGCGGGTCTACGGCGAGCTGCTCGACCTGCAGGCGGGCGAGCTGCTCCCGGCCGACGTGGAACCGCTGGAGATCGCCGAGGAGCTCGGGCGCCGGTATGAGTCCTTGTGGCAGGAGCTGACCCGCGAGGAGATCCTGCGCCCCGAGGAACAGCGGTACCGGATCGCCGAACGCCTGCACCGGCTCAACGAGCTCGGCTTCGACGCGGACGAGGTCGAGCTGATCAGCACCGGCGAGGGCAACAAGCTGCGGCTGAAGACCCGGGTAGCCGAATCCGGGCACGACTCGAGGAAGCTGTTCCTGCGGACCGGGATCGACGCCGGGGAGAACCAGGCGCGCCGGCTGCTCAACGACATGGCGGGGTTCCGGGCCTGGCTGGAGCAGAAGCAGGGCCGGCCGGTGTCCGAGGTGGTGGCGGCCAACCGGTGGCTCGAGGAGGTCTACGACCCGGTGATCGCGGCGATTCCCGATAGCCTGCGCGGCCGGCTGCCCCCGGCGGAGATCTTCCATGAGGTGCTCGAGCACCGCTGGTACATGTCGGAGGCGGCGGGCCGCGATGTCGGCACGACCGCCGCCGCCCGCGACTACTTCGAGCAGGTGCTTCCGGCCGCGCCCGAACCTATGGAGCCTGCCGATGCGCTGGCGGACGCCGAGCCGCTCGAGTCCTAGGTCCCGCCGGCCGCAGTAGCCAGCCGGCCTGCTACCGGGTCGGGTACGGGTCATCAGTTAAATGACTGTGTGACAGGGCGCCTACGGCGCCACCAGCGCGTCGGTGAGCGCGTTGATGCCGGCCAGGTTCCGGGCGAGATCAGCGCTGAGATGGTGACGGACCGAGAGCGCCTCCGGCGCGTAGTACGAGACCTTCGTCTGCCCCCCGTCCGCCCACACCAGGATCTTGAGCGGCAAGTCGAGCGCGGCCAGCGGCGCCGCCGCCATCACGGGCGTGCCCGCCGCCGGGCTGCCGAAGATCACCAGCATGGTCTCCCGCAAGTCCAGCCCGGCCTGCTGAGCCTCGGCGCGCTGGTCGATCACGGCGAACAGCTTCATCCCCTTCGCGCTGATCATGGCGGTGAGCCGCGCGACCGTTCCGGCCACCGGCAGGTGACTCAGCTTGGTGACGATGCCCTGGTCACCGCCGGACTCGGCCTCAGCCATAATAGATCTCCTCTCGGGTCGGCCGGCGACGCGCGCGTTAGCCTGCCGGGTGGGCGCGGACGAATTCGGCGATCACGGCGCCGAGCCGCTCGCCCGCGTCCTCCTGCAGGAAGTGGCCCGCTCCTTCGATCACGGGATGCTCGAGGCCTTTGGCGCCGGGCACGGTGTCCTTCAGGACGGGCGCCATCGCGCCGGTGATCGGGTCGCGATCGCTGAACGCCACCAGGAACGGCTTATCCCAGGCCGCCAGGCGGCGCCAGGCGGCCCGGTTGGCCTCCGTGGCCGGATCGTCGGGAGTCGTCGGGACCAGTCCTGGCATCGCCCGGACCGCGGCCGCATAGTCCGAGTCGGGGAACGGCGCCTCGTAGGCGGCCAGGACCTCGGGCGGGAGCGTGGTCTGGCAGCCGGACTGCACCAGCCGGGACACGCTCAGCGCGGGCGAGGTGCGGACGACCTCGCGGAACCGCAGCCAGACGTCGGGCATCGGCAGGTCACCGGTGGGCAGCCCGGTATTGGCCGCTACCACCCGGGCGAACCGGTCCGGGTGTTCGGCTACCAGCCGCAGCCCGATCAGGCCGCCCCAGTCCTGCCCGACGATGGTGAGCCCGCGCAGGTCGAGGTGGTCGAACGCGAGCCCGCGGATCCACTCCACGTGCCGCGCGAAGCTGTGATCACCAACCTCAGCCGGCTTGTCCGAACGGCCGAACCCCACCAGATCCGCCGCGATGACACGCAGGCCCGCGTCCGCGAGCACCGGCATGACCTTGCGGTACAGGAACGACCAGCTCGGCTCCCCGTGCAGCAGCAGGACGGGCTCGCCGTCGGCCGGACCGGTCTCCACGTAGGCGAGCCGGAGCCCGTCGACCTCGCCGTACCGCGGCGGATAACCGAAATCCGGGAGGCCGGCGAAACGATCCTCGGGAGTGCGCAGCACCTTCATGCCCGACATGCTGTCACGAACGCGCCCGCATCAGCCCTCCGCCCCGGCCACCCCGCCGTTTTCCGGGGTGGTTGCACGCCCGTCGCGCCAGGCACGGCGCAGCATCGAGGCACCGATCAGCATGCACGCGGCTCCGCCTGCTCCGAAGTAGATCCTGAGGAGCCACGCCGCGTAGTGCACGAGCCAGCTACCCGCCTGAGCCTGCACCAGAGCGGCCACCGCCAGCGCAAACAGGCCCGCACCGGACACGATGCACGTGGCGAGGACCGGGTGCCGGGACGCAAGGTCCCCGGGAGCCGCGTCCCCTGGGCCGGCGGCACGCGCAGCCGCAACAGCCCGGCTAACGGCGAGTTCCATCCCTTCGAAACCGGTGCGTATCCTCAGCCACCTCTCCAGCCAGCGACGTCTCTTGAAAGGGCCCGACGCTGAAGACCCCGCGCACCGCCGCCACGGCACGCAGCCCAGGAGACGGTTTCCAGCATTCCAGGGGCACAAGAGAATTATCGTGTTCGCCCACGATCCCGTGCAACAGTAAGCGTGAGGGCGGCGGCGGCGAACCGAGCTCGATGACTGAGCTGGATCAGGCAGGCAGCGGGCGGCCGCGGCAGCGTCACGTCAAGAGCCCCACGGTCAGCTTCCCAGCGTACGGTTGGACCCGCGGTCCAGGGGTACAGGACGCGCGCGGTCACCTCGGTGCCGGCGAGGTGCGGCACGGATAGCGACACGCGCGCGCCGTCGCTGGCGCCGCCGTCGCTGGCGCCGCCGTCGAGCGAGCCTCGGTGCCAGACGGTCAGGTAGGTGGCGGCCGGGGCGCGCAAGCCGAGCGCGATCCATGAGTCCGTCCAGTGCGGCAGGCCCAGCGGCCACAATGGCACGGCCACCGCGATATCCGCGCGGATCTCCTGGTACACCCGCACGGCGGCGGCGACCAGCTCGCGCTGCGCTGGACTCATCGCGTCCAGGCGACCGGACAGGTAGAGCCGGCCGAGCAGGGCACCGCACAGCGTAAAGGCGATCTCGTCGTCGCTGAATTCCGGCTGCGGATAGGCCCAGTTCGCGGCCTGCTCGGGCGTCATCGCGGCCGGGGCGGCCGCCGCTAGCGGTGGATAACGGCGGAAGTCCTGCTGGTCACTGGTGGATTGGAGCTGCAGCCGGGACAGCAGCGCGTAATCGATCCGCATCCCCCCGGATGAGCAATTCTCGATCACCAGACCGGGGTGCCGGTCGAGCACGGCGTCCAGCCAGTCAAGCTGCGCGCGGTTCGCGGCCAGCAGGCCCGCGCCCGGGCTGATCCCGCCGGTGTCGGTACCGGGCCCGACCATGATGTTGTAGTCGAGCTTGAGATAACCCACCCCGAGATCGCCGACGATGAAGTCCACGACCTCGTCCAGGTGCTTCACGGCGGCGGGATGGCGCAGGTCGAGGTGGTAACGGCCGTGCTCGACCACCCGCTGCCCGGCCCGCTGGAAGAACGCATCCGGCGGCAGTTGCGCGGCGACCGGGCTGCGGGTGCCCACGACCTCGGGCTCCAGCCACAGACCAGGAACCATCCCGCCCTTCCTGATGTGCTCGAGCACTTCGGCGATGCCGTTCGGGAACCGGGTAGCGGACGGCTTCCATGCGCCCACCGTGTCCCACCACCCCTCGTCGAGACCCGCGTACCAGCCGGAATCAATGCAGAAATACTCCGCTCCGGCCGCGGCGGCAGCCTCGATCAATGGCAGCAGCCGCTCGGTGGTCGGATCGCCCATGAGCGTGTTCATGTAGTCGTTGAAGATCACCGGAAGGCGCTCGCGGTCGGCGTGCGGGCGCCGGAGCGCGCGACGGATAGCGGTCAGCTCCGCCACGGCGCCCTCGAACCCGGCCCGGCTCACCACCACGCTGACCGGCACGGTAGTGAACGAATCGCCGGGAGCGAGCGTGGTGTGCCAGTGGTGTTCGGCGTCGGTGGGGCCGAGCAGTGCGACATACGCGCCAGTGACTGACCCGCGCGAGGCATGTCTGTCGCCGGGGCCGGTCCCGGTGGCCGTGCTCCGGTGGGTGCACTCGCCCACCTGCCAGTGCCAGCCGCCGTTGTGCTCGATCTGCCAGGCCCACGCATCGCCGGTGTGCCGGTTCAGCACCGCGCCCATCGGGAGGTAGGTCCCGGAGGACCAGCTTCCCGCGCTGGTCAGGCCGAAGCTGCCGCGTGGGTCGGCGCCATGAACCTGACGGTTCAGGTCAGGCAGGGCGTCACGCAGCGCGCGACGCTGCCAGCGGCCCTCGGCCAGCCAGTCGTTCTGCGCCCACAGCACGTCGAGGTCGGTCAGCTCCTCGGGCGCGCCGCGCTCGTCGCCGGAAAGGCCGCCGCACAGGAACGAACTGACCGACAGGACCGTGACCGGGATCTCGCCGGCGTTCGTCAGGCGCACCCAGGAACGCAGCGCGCCGTGCCCGGCCAGGACGCGGTAGAACATCTCCGCTCGCAGCCCGGTAACGGGATCGGCGAGGTCGATCCTGAGCTCATGCCAGTCCGGGCCGGCCGCTCCGCATTCGTGTCCCGCGTACCGGAACCGGGCGCTGGCTTCGGACTCGCAGTAGCGTCCGCCGGACCACGCCTTGCCCTCGCCGGCGAGGACGACATCGGCCAGCGGCAACGCGGCATCCGGCCAGGTGGCCAGGGAAGCGCGGCCGGGCCCGGGAGCCAGCCGGGTGATCCGCGTCATCCCGTCCGCATCCACGTCGATCCGCAAGTTCAGCGCGTCGTCCGACCACCCCGTGCTAACCGTGTGGGGTTCCGATCCAGCGGCCAAGTGGCCCTCCCGTCGCATGGCCCGGCGCTAGCCGGTCACTGTTTCAGTGGTGTGAAATTGTGGTTTCCCATGTCTTGACACGGGATATGTGACCGGTCACAATCCTTGCATGGTTGTGACCGGTCACACAAGTGCCTCGGCGGCAGACGCGGCGGACGCGGCGGCGCCCGGTCGCAGCGCGCGTCCGGTGTCCATCCGTGATGTCGCCGCCGCGGCCGGGGTCTCCTATCAGACCGTTTCGCGGGTGATCAACGGCCATCCGAGCGTCAAGCCGTCCACCCGGGACCTGGTGCGCGCGACTATCGACGACCTCGGCTTCCGGCCCAACCGCGCGGCGCGCGCCCTGGCGGGCGGGCCGGTGCAATCGGTCACCGTGCTGACGCCTGATACGGCCCTGTACGGACCCAAGGCCGCGTTGCAGGGCATCGAGGAGGCCGCCCGCGCCGCAGGCTTCGCGGTCGGCATCCGGGTCATCGAATCGGCCACGCCGGCCGAGGTCAGCGACGCGGTGGCAAGGGCGATCGAGCCGGGCGGGGCGATCATCGTGGTCGCCTACTACCAGGCCGGGACCATGGCGCTGACCGCCGTCCCCCCGGAGGTCCCGATGGTGGCCATGGTCGAGACGCCAGTGGGGGACGAAGGCGCGGGAAAACCCTGGGTATGGCTGGACGACAGGAAAGCCAGCTTCGACGCGACCCGCTACCTCCTCGACCTGGGGCACCGGACGGTGCATTACATCGCGATCCCGTCCTCAACCGACACCAGCCAGCGAATGGTGGGCTGGCGGTCAGCCCTGGAAGCAGCGGGCGCCCCGATTCCCGAGCCGGTCCAGTGCGACTGGACTCCGCGCTCCGGCTACGAAGCGGGACGGACGCTCGCCACCGATCCGGAAGCCACCGCCATCTTGTGCGGAAACGACGATCTGGCCCTGGGCGTGATGCGGGCCATGCACGAAGCCGGGCGCGCGGTTCCCGCGGAGGTCAGCATCGTCGGCTTCGACGACGTCCCGCAGTCGGAATTCCTCACCCCGGCGCTGACCACGGTCCGGATGGACTTCGCCGAACTCGGCCGCGCGTCGTTCGCGAAGCTCAGGACCCTCGTCGATCCGCGCGCGGTTCCGGCACTCGAGCCCTGGCCGCAGCCGCGGCTGATGGTCAGGGAGAGCACCGGCCCCGCGCCGCTGCGGGGCTCGCGGGCAGGCGCACCGTGACGCAGGCAACTGACCGGCTAGCGCCCGCCGGGCCGTCGCGGCAGCAGGCAGCGGCGCGGCGGCGCGGCGGACGGCGTGCCCGCAAAGGCTGGCGCCGCCTGGTCACGGCCCTGCCGTTCGTGCTGCCCAGCCTGGTCGGCGTGCTGCTGTTCCTCGTGGTCCCGGTCGTCATCGTGCTGGTACTGAGTTTCTTCCAGTGGAACTTCCTGACCCCGCCACATTGGGTGGGGTTCGCCAACTTCGGCACCATGACCCGCGATTCGCACGTGTTCCGCGCGCTGGAGACCACCGCCTTCTACGTGCTGTGGAACATCCCGGTGCAGACCGTGATCGCGCTCGGCCTCGCCGTGCTGCTGAACCGGCGGATGCCGGCGATGGGTTTCTTCCGCGCGCTGTACGTGCTGCCCTACATGGCCACGCCGGTGGCGATGGCCGTGGTCTGGGGATGGGTGTTCAACGCCCAGTACGGCCTGGTCAACCACATGCTGTCGGTGATCGGAGTGCACGGGCCGGACTGGCTCGGCGGCACGAGCACCGCGCTGCCAGTGGTGGCCATGGTCAACACATGGCAGTACGCCGGCTACAACATGCTGTTCTTCCTGGCCGGCATGCAGACGATACCGCTCTCGCTGTATGAGGCGGCGGCCATCGACGGCGCGTCCGCGCTCCGCCGGTTCACCCGGATAACCCTCCCGCTGCTCAATCCCACCATGCTGTTCGTCCTGGTGACCGACGTGATCGGGTCGTTCCAGGTGTTCGACACCGTGTACGTGATGACCCAGGGCGGGCCCGGCACCTCGACCACCGTGATCAACTACCAGATCTACTCGACCGCGTTCCGGAACTTCGACGTCGGCTCCGCCTCGGCGATGTCACTGCTGCTGTTCGGCGTGATCCTGCTCGTCACGTTCATCCAGTTCCGCATCTTCCGCAACCGGACAACCTACGAGGTGGCGTGAAATGCCAGGATTCGCCCTGCAGTCCCGGGGCCGGGCCCGGGCGGGCCGCGTGTTCCGGTACACGGCCTTCTACCTCGTGCTGGCGCTGATCGGCGCGGTCTTCGTGACGCCGTACGTGCTGGCCTTCTTCGGCGCGTTCAAGTCCGAGGCCAACCTGTTCGCAAGCTCGCCGTGGGCGCCGCCGCGCTCGTTCTATACCGGCAACTTCCGCACCATCTTGTTGAGGGACGACTTCCTGCGGTATCTCGGCAACACCGCGGTTACCACCGCCGTGCTGACGGCCGGCCAGGTGACCTTCGGCGTCCTCGCCGCGTACGCGTTCGCCCGGCTGGAGTTCCCCGGCCGGGACTGGCTGTTCTCGGTGTACCTGGCGACGCTCATGGTGCCGAACGTCGTCACGCTCGTCCCGCTGTACACGATGATGCGCGAGTTTCACCTGACGAACACGTACTGGGCGATCGTGCTTCCGTATGTGCTCGGCTCGCCGTACACGATCTTCCTGATGCGGCAGTACTTCCGGTCGCTGCCTTCAGAGGTGTTCGCGGCGGCCCGGGTGGACGGCTGCTCGGAGTGGCGGATCCTCACCCGGATCCTGCTCCCGATGGGCAAGCCGATCATCATCACCGCGACGATCATCGCCTTCGTCTTCGGCTGGAACAACTTCCTGTGGCCGCTGATCGCCACCGACACCAACTCCATGCAGGTGCTCACCGTATCGACCGCGGCCCTGCAGTCCAGCTTCAGCGACCAGTGGAACCTTGTCCTGGCCGCGTCGCTGGTGTCGCTGGTCCCGCTGCTGCTGTTCTTCATCGCGTTCCAGAAGCACATCGTGAAGGCTGTCCAGCTCTCCGGAGTCAACCGCTAAACCCCTCGGAAGGAAGCCCTGATGAGACCAAGAAGTAAGCCGCTGCGGGCCTCGCCGCAGCGCGCGGTCGTGGCCGGGCTCGGCGTCGCCCTGCTCGTGGCCGCCGCAGCCTGCTCGTCGCCGAGCGGCTCGGGCGGCTCGTCCGGCACGGTCAAGCTGACCTACGCGCAGTGGACAACCCCGGAGAGCACCGGATACCAGAAGTCGATCAATCAGTTCGAGAAGCTGCACCCGAACATCCACGTCACGATCGAGACGTTCGCGTACAACGACTACCAGCCCAAGCTGACGACCGAGTTCAGCTCCGGCGGCGGTCCGGACGTGTACTGGGTGAACACGCCGATGATCGCCACCTGGCTAAAGGACGGCGTGATGGAGGACCTCACGTCGAAGATCGCCGCGGCGCACATCAACCTGAGCCAGTACATCCACACGCTGGTCACGCTGCATCAGTTCAACGGGAAGCTGTACGGCCTGCCGAAGGACTGGGATACCATCGCCTACTTCTATAACGCCGACTACTTCGCCCAGCATCACATCACGGTCCCCTCCGGCCTGACCTGGAATCCCGCTGACGGCGGAACGTGGCTCAGTTTCCTGAAGTCCCTGACCTACGACACGAGCGGCCACAACGCGCTGTCACCCAGCTTCAACCCGAGCTCGGTCGCGACCTACGGCACCGATTCGCCGAACGAGATGCAGTGGGGATTCGAGCCTTATCTGGCCGAGGACGGCGTGAAACTGATCAGCCAGCCGTACGCCAAGTCGGTCTCGTTCAACACCCCCGCGGCCACGCAGACGTTCCAGTTCCTCACCGACCTCATGTACCGGTACCACGTCGCCGCACCGGGCTCGGACCTGGGCACCGACGCCGCCGCGAACAACACCGAGGACCAGACGCTGTTCGCCAAGGGCAAGGTGGCGATGATCGAGGGCGGCTCGTGGGAGATCGCCGGGATCGCCCAGACGGCCAAGTTCAAGGTGGGCGTGCTGCAGGCCCCGGCCGGACCGGCCGGCAACTGGACGGTGGCGAACGGCCTCATCGACTCGATCAACGCGCACTCCCCCAACCAGCAGGCCGCGTGGGAACTCGAACAGTGGCTGGGATCGCCGCAGTCGGAGCAGATCCTGGGTTCCGGCGGCTATATCTGGCCGGGCATCGGCTCGCTGGACCCGCTGTTCGCCACCTACTGGAAGTCGCATGGCGTCGACGTGACCGCGTTCGAGAACGAGTCCAAGTGGAGCACCGTGTTCTGGCCGGTCACCCCCGGCATGAACCAGGCCCAGCTGGATATCGCTAACCTGCTCGCGCCCGCCTACCTGTCCGGCAAGAACGTCGGAGCCGCGGTCGATGCCGCGGCGAAGCAAGCCGACAACGATCTCGCCACCGCCGGCTGACCAGCCGGCTGGACAATCCGGGCCGGACCTGCCGGCGGCTAGCATCAGCCGGCAGGTCCGCCCACTACCCGGTACCCGATTTAAGTCACAGGTCCAGGACCAGGTCGCCGGATGGCTGGGAGCAGCAGATCAGGGCGCTGCCTGCGGCGGGCTCGTCTACCGGGTCGGGGGCGTAGCGGACCGTTCCGGACATCAGGTCGGTCTCGCAGGTGTGGCAGACGCCGGTGCGGCAAGACCAGCGGACCGGCACGTCGCAGGCTTCGGCCAGCTCGAGCAGGCTGTCGTAACCGGCGCCCCAGCGGATGGTAAGGCCGCTGCGCGCGAACGCGATCTCCGGGCCGGTGCCGGGCGGCCCCGCGGGCGAGTGCGGCGGGCGGGTGCCGGCGGGCGCGATGCCGGGCGTCTGGGCCGGGGCGGCGCCGAAGATCTCGGTACGCACGCGGGAGCGGCCGACACCCAGGTCCACCAGGGCGGCTGACATCTCGGCCATGAAGGCGGCCGGGCCGCAGATGTACGCGTCGGCGTCACGCGGCAGCCCGAGCCCGGCCAGCAGGGCGGCCGACAGGCGTCCCGCCGTCTGATAGTCGCGGCCTGGAACCTCCCCGGGGCGCGGGCGGCTATAGCAGACGTGCCGGTGGCCGCGGGCCAGCGCGGCCAGCAGGGACCGCGACTCCTCGGCGAACGGCTCCTCGGCCAGGCAGCGGGCACCGTGCAGCCACCAGACGTCGCGGCCGGACTCGCCGTCGGCCAAGGCGTGCAGCATGGCCAGCACCGGGGTCGCCCCGACGCCGGCGCTGATCAGCAGGACCGGCCTGTCCCCCGGCTGGAGGACGAACGTGCCGCGGGGCGCGGCCACCTCCAGCCGGTCGCCGGGCCGCACCCGGGCGTGCACGAACTGGCTGCCCGCGCCGTGCGCCTCGCGCTTGACGCTGATGCGGTAGGAGCCGGCGTCCGGCGGGCCGGACAGCGAGTAGCTGCGCAGCAGCGGCTGTGCCCCAGGCGACGTATTCAGCCGCAAGGTCAGGAACTGCCCGGGCTGGGGCGGTGGCAGGGCGGTCCCGCCGGGATCGGCCAGGTGCACCGAGACCACCGAGTCGCTCTCCGGGTTCACCGCGGTCACCGCCAGCGGGCGGAATCCAGGCCAGGCCGGCGGCGGGCTCACCGCGGTCAGCCCGGCGTTGCCCGCGCCTCCGCCGGGCGCCCCGGCCTGGTCGGCCATGGCCAGGAACGATGCCTTCCATCCGTCGGGCAGCGCCGGGATGCGCAGCGCGCTGAGCACCCGCTCGCGGGAGTGCCCGGGCAGGTAGAGCAGGCCGTCGACCTCGGCGACGGTCATCGCCTCCGGCCCCGCAGCCACCTGGACGATCTCGTCCCCGGCCCGGACGGCGCCCTCGCGGAGCACCCGGAAGTAGAATCCCGGCCGGCGGTGGGAGACCAGCAGCGAGGGCATCCGCGGCTCGTTCATCCGGATCCCAACCCGGTAACACGTCACCCGCGGCTGGGTCACCTCGAGCAGCGCCTCGCCGATCTGGTAGCGGTCACCGATACACACCTGGTCGTCGGCTAGGCCGCTGACCGTGAAGTTCTCGCCGAACTGGCCGTACTCGAAGTCATCGCGGCCCAGCTGGTCCTGCCAGTACCGGTACGACTCGACCTGGTACACGAACACCGCGCGGTGCTCGCCGCCGTGCCCGGCCAGGTCGCCCTGGCCGTCCCCGTCGATGTTCAGCCGACGTACCTGGCTCGGCCCGTCCACCGGCCGTTTCCAGACGGCGGTACGCACCGTCTGCCCATGCCAGGTCACGTCCTGCGGCAGGCCGACGTTGACCGACAGCAGGCGGCCAGCCTGCCGGCCCTGCGGGATCGCGCCAGCGGACGTCAAGTGATCACTCGCCACCACGCCACGGTAGCCGCCACGGTGGCGGGCTGGTTCCCACCCGGTGGGAACCAGCCCGCCGGCCGGGCCCTACCCCAGGCTCGTGAACCAGTGCTGGTTGGTGGTGTTCTTGCAGGTCCAGACGATGAGCTGGGTGCCGTTGCGGGTCGAGGAGGCCGGGTCGTCCAGGCAGTATTTGCCGCCGTTGGCCTTCAGCACGAACTCGCCGTTGGCGTGGTGCGTCCAGATCTCGTTCGCGCCGCCGTTGCAGCTGAACAGGATCACCTTGCTGCCGTTGCCACCGGAGCGCTGATCGTTGAGGCACTTACCGTTGTGGATCAGCTTGCCGCCGGAATAGGTCCACTGCTGGGCGCGGTCGTGGGAGTTGCAGCTCCAGATCTGCACCTTGGCCCGGTCGGCGGAGCTGTTGCCCGCGTCGTCCACGCACTTGCCGCCGAAGCCCCGGTAGAGCCGTACCGACCCGGTGGGCGAAGGAGAGGAGGTCGGCGTGGGAGAGGCAGCGCCGGGGGCTGGCGCGTAGTTCACCGCGACCTGCATGCTCCCGTTATTAGTGCTGAGGGCGGCGCTCACCCTGATGTCGCAGGAGTTCGGGGGGGTGGGGAAGGGGAGGACAAGGACCCCCGTGGTCGGGGTCATCGCGGTGGTACCGCCAAAGTTCTTCAGGGTGTCGCCGCCGAGCGTGCAGCTGGCGGTCCAGTTTATGGAGGCGTCCTGGTTAGAGCCCTGTGTCACGGATACGGTGTACATGACCGTGGCCGGATTGCTGATCGTCCTAATCACCGAGCAACTGGCCTTCGCCGTCGGCGTGCCCGTGTTGCTGCAGAAGCCCGCGGTGTTGGCGCTGGCCGCGGTCACGCCCGCGGTGATCGCGCCGGCCGCGAGCAATCCGGTCAAAATAGCAGAAAAAGCAGCACGGCTTGATCTCAGCATCATCAATTGCCTCTCAGCGCTAGCCCGGTCCCCCTGGCCCCTATGTCATGACGCGGTAGCGTCGGCACTGGTTTACACCAGGTTCATCGGCTAGGGACGGAGGACGGCGATTTACGCCCGGTTAGGTAAATCCGAGCGAAGAAAGGCGTTTTAATCCCGAGTGAGTAAGTTCCGCATACAAATCGGCGGTCTGGGCGGCAATGGCGGCCCAGCCGAATTCCGCCACCGCCCGCTTGCGGCCCGCCTGCCCCATCGCCTCGGCCCGGTCGGGATCACGCAGCAGGGCGTTCAGAGCGACCGCGAGCGCCTCCGGCTCGCCTGGCGGCACCAGCAGCCCGGTCTCACCCTCGGTGACAACCTCGGGAATCCCGCCGGTGCGGGATCCCACCACCGCGGTCCCGCACGCCATGGCCTCCAGGTTCACGATGCCGAGCGGCTCGTACACCGACGGGCAGGCGAATACCGTGGCGTGCGTGAGCAGCTGGATGATCTCGGACTTGGGCAGCATCTCCGGGATCCAGACCACGCCCGAGCGAGCTCTGCCATTTCGACCAGTGCGCAGGCCGTTCACCAGCTCGGTCACCTCGGCCTCCAGCTCCGGCGTGTCGGCCTGGCCCGCGCACAGCACCAGCTGTGCCTCGGGAACCAGCCTGGACGCGGCGTGGAGCAGCACGGGCAGGCCCTTCTGCCTAGTGATCCGGCCGACGAAGATCACGTAAGGACGGCTTCGATCGATCCCGTAGCGGGCAAGCACCCCGGTGTCCGGATCAGGCCGGTATTCCGTGGTGTCTATGCCGTTGCGTATCACCCGGACCCGTTCGGTAGAAATCTCGGGGTAAGCGGTCATGATGTCGGCCCGCATCCCGTCCGAGACCGCCACCACCGCGGCGGCCGAGGTCGCCGCCACCCGCTCGCACCAGGAGGAGACCGTGTACCCGCCGCCCAGCTGTTCGGCCTTCCACGGCCGCAGGACCTCCAGCGAGTGCATCGTGACCACGTGCGGGATGTCGTACAGCATGGCCGCCAGGTGGCCGGCCAGGTTCGCGTACCAGGTGTGGGAATGGACCAGCTGCGCGGACCCGGCGGCGGCGGCCATGGACAGGTCGGTGGACACCACGCGCAGCGCCTGGTTGGCGTCGGCCAGCAGGTCCCAGGGCCGGTGCGCGACGGCGTCCGGGCGGTCCGCGCCCTGGCAGTGCACGGTGAGATCGACCAGCGACGCCAGCTCGCGCGCCAGGTAGGTGACGTGCACGCCCGCGCCGCCGTACACCTCGGGCGGATACTCGCGGGTCAGCAGCGCGACCCTGAGCGGCCGCGCGGCGGCTTGCCCGACGCGCGCGCTCCCGGAGACACTGAGCGGCCGCGCGGCGGCTTGCCCGACGCGCGCGCTCCCGGAGACACTGAGCTTGCCGGTGGCCGGGGGCTGAGTCACGGCACGACCTCCTGGCCCTTGCCCACCACGGTGATGCCGGCGGCCGAGACCACAAAGCCGCGTGCCCTGTCGTGCTCCTTGTCCACGCCGACCTGCGCCCACTCCGGCACGATGACGTTCTTGTCGATGATCGCGTTCCGGACCACCGCGTGCCGGCCGATCTTGGTGTTGTGCAGCAGCACCGACCGGTCGACGGTGGCCCAGCTGTTCACCCGCACCCCGGGCGAGAGCACGGACTGGCGGACCAGGCCGCCGGAGATGATGACGCCGTTGCTGACCAGGCTGTCGATCGCGCGCCCTACCCGGTCCCCCGCCTCGTGCACGAACTTGGCGGGCGGCAGCGACGGAATGTGCGTGAGGATGGGCCACCGGTCGTTGTACAGGTTGAACGCCGGCGTCACCGCCCACAGGTCCATGTGCGCGTCGAAGTAGGAGTCGAGCGAGCCGACGTCCCGCCAGTAGCCGGAATCCTCGGGAGCCGCCCCCGGCACCTGGTTAAGGGCGAAGTCATACGCCTGCGCGCAGCCGTCCCGCACCAGCATCGGGATGATGTTGCCGCCGATGTCGTGCCGGCTCGAGTCGTCGTCGGCGTCCTTGCGCAGCGCGTCCACCAGCACGTTGGTGTCGAACACGTAGTTGCCCATCGACGCGTAGCACATCTGCGGGTTGCCGGGCATGGGCGGCGGGTCGGCGGGCTTCTCCAGGAACGCGTCCACCGTCCGGCCGTCCCTGGCGACGCTGACGATGCCGAACGCCGAGGCCTCGTCCCGCGGCACCGGGATGGCCGCCACGGTCACCCCGGCCCCGTGGGCCACGTGGTGGTCGATCATCTGCTGCGGGTCCATCCGGTACACGTGGTCGGCGCCGACGACCATCACGATGTCAGGTTCCTCGTCGTTGATCAGGTTCATCGACTGATAGATCGCGTCCGCTGAGCCGGTGTACCAGTGCGGGCCGAGCCGCTGCTGGGCCGGGACCGGTGTCACGTAGTTACCGAGCAGGGCGCTCATCCGCCAGGTGGTCGAGATGTGGCGGTCCAGGCTGTGGCTCTTGTACTGGGTCAGCACGCATATCTTGCGGACGCTGCCGTTGGCCAGGTTCGAGAGCGCGAAGTCGATCAGCCGGTAAAGACCGCCGAACGGGACCGCCGGTTTCGCCCGGTCCGCGGTCAGCGGGCTGAGGCGGGTTCCGGCGCCCCCGGCTAGCACGATTCCCAGGACTGACGGCTGGGCCATGTCCGGTCCTCCTAAGACGCTAGCTGCGGCTTTCGTGCGGCAGCCTAAGAGCCATGCTCCCGCGTATCGGGTGAAACTGGGAAGAGATCACCCTGCGGGATCACCGGATCTTCCGGCTCGGGCGGCGGGGCGGTGGCCTGCCAGGCCTCCCTGACCAGTACCTGCAGCGCGCCGGCCAGGGGGATGGCAAGCAGCGCCGCGACGAAGCCGCCGAACAGCCCCCCGACCAGGCTGCCAAGCGAAGCGCCCATCAGGACCGCGAGCAGTACGAGCAGCGGGCTGATCCGCACCGTCTTGCTCATGATCACCGGGTTCAGGATGTGGTTCTCGACCTGGGTGTAGACGACGAAGACGACCCCGGTGACGATGCCCGCGGTAAGGGAATGGGTGAAGGCGAACAGCACGGTCGGGATGCCGGCCAGCGCCCCGCCGATCATCGGCAGGAAGTCCACCAGGGCGACCCACAGCCCCCACAGGAGCGGGTACGGCACGCCGAGGATCATCAGCGTCACGAACACCACGATGCCGGCGATGAGCGAGGTCAGCAGGTTCCCCAGCATGTACCCCGCGACGGCCCGGTTCACCTCGGCCGACACCCGGGTGGCCGTGGCGGCCCGGGCCGGCGTCATCTGGCCGAGGATCCAGCGCCGCATCTTCGGGCCCTCGAGCAGCAGGAGCAGGACCAGGATGAAGATCGTGGCGAGCTCGATGAGCAGCGAGAGAGCGCCCGCGCCGATGGTCAGGGCCGGCTTGCTGAGTGACTGAGCGTATCCCACCAGCTTGGGCGTGTTCCGCTGCACCCAGTTCTGGATGTGATACCTGGTGACGAGGTGGCCGATCCAGCCCCGGCCGTTCTGCGCGCTGGCGACGTAGCTGGGCAGCTTGTCGGCCAGGTGGGTGATGCCGTTCACCAGCGGATACCCGAACGCTATGGCGAGGCCGATGAAGACCAGCGTGGCCAAGATGGTGACGATCGCGACGGCGATGCCGCGGCGCGGGAACAGCCGCCGCTGCAGGAGGTTCACGCTCGGGTTGAGGAGCAGCGCGACGAACCCGGCCACCACGATCAGCAGCAGGATGTCCCGCAGCCGGTAGATCAGCTTCCCGGCCAGGTAGGTGGCCGCCACCACAGCGACCGTCGTCACGATCGTCCGGAGCGGGACGTTCCGCTTTTCGGCTGCCCGCCACAGACGCGCTAGCCGACCCCGGGGCGGCGGCTGTTCTTTCACGTGACCAGCATGCCAGGTCCCGCGGCGATCATGCGCCCGGGTGATGTGGCCGGCCCTAAGAACGGGTCAGTGGCGTCGCGGTAGTACCCGGCGTGCCCGGCACGCAGCTTGTACTTGAGCACCTTGCCGCCCACCGTCTCGGGCAGATCCGCGGCGAACACCACCGCCTTGGGGGTCTCGTAGCCGGCCAGGCTGGCCCGGCAGTGCTTGATGAGGTCCTCCTCGCTGGCTTCGGCCCCGTTCCTGAGCACCACCACCGCGGTCACCGCCTCACTCCAGCGCGGGTGCGGCAGCCCGATGACCGCGGCCTTGGCCACGTCCGGGTGCTGGGTCAGCACGGCCTCCACCCGCAGGCTGGACACGTTCTCCCCGCCCGTCTTCACGATGTCCTTGTACCGGTCGAGCATGATGCACAGGCCGGCGTCGTCGTAGGCGCAGCTGTCCCCGGAGTGGAACCAGCCGTACCGGAACGCGTGCCGGGTGGCCTCCTCGTCCCGGTAGTAGCCGGCCATCACGGCCGGGGACCGGTACACCGCCTCGCCCGCCACGCCGGGCTGGCCCGCCAGGTCGCCGCCATCGGCGTCAAGCACCGTCGAGGCCAGGATCGGGCTCGGCACCCCGACGTAGTTATGGTCCGGCGCCGTCGCCGCGTAGAGCTCCGGCCACTCGTCCGGCCAGAACCGGTGGCAGGAGATCGACTCGGTCTGGCCGAAAATCTCGAATACGCACAGGTCATCGCCGCAGTGCCGCTTCATGGAGGCCAGCGTGGCCGGGGGCAGCGCGGCCCAGCCGTAGACGATCACGGTCAGGCTGCGCGCGTCCAGGTCCGGCCGTGCGGTCAGCGCCGCGTCCAGCGCCCGCACCATGGCCGGCGACCCGGCCCACAGTGCGGTCACCCGCTCCGCGTCGATCATCTCGGCGATGTGCTCCGGGTTCGGGCGGCGGCCGAGCACCAGCGTGCCACCGCACAGGAACACGGAGTAAGTGAATGGCTGATCACCTACGTGATAGATCATCGGCAGGTAGGTGCCGACCTTCAGGTCGGACTCGAGCCGCAGCCCGCGGGTCAGCGAGAGCGCGAACCCGAATCCGGCCGCGTAGCTGCACGCATGCGAGATCATCACGCCCTTCGGCAGCGCCGTGGTGCCCGAGGTGAACAGGATCTCCCAGATGTCGTCGGCGTGGATCTCCACGTCCGGCTCGCCGCTCTCCTGGCCCGCGATGAACTCGGTGAACGACACGCTGCCGGGGGCGGGCGGGCCGCCGATGGCGATCGTGACCCCGGCCCGCAGGCCCTTGGCGGCGAACGGCTCCCGGGCCTTCGGCCACAGTTCGGCGTCCACGATGGCCAGTTTCGGCTGGACCAGGTCGATCATGGCGGCGACCAGGTCCGGTGCCATCATCGGGTTCAGCGGCGCGGCGACCAGGCCCGCCTTGGCGATCCCGATCTTGGCCAGGTAGGCCTCGACCGAGTTCTCGCAGAACAGCAGCGCCACGTCGCCGCGCTCCAGGCCGCTGGCCAGCAGCGCGTGCGCTACCTGGTTCGCCGCCTGGTCGGCCTGCCGGTAGGTCAGCGCTCGCAGCCCGTCGTCCGCGTAGGCGCCCGGGCGGCCCACGATGGCCAGCTTGTCCGGCCGGCTCCAGGTCACCCGTTCGATGAGGTCACCAACGCTCATCCGCTCCCACCGGTGCACGGCTCGCCGGTGATGCAGGCTCGTCACATCGAGGTCCACGGCGCCTCCGCGGGAACGCTAGTGATTGACGGTTCACTAATGTGTTACTATACGAGCCCTAACGGCCGCTGTGAAGCATTGTCAGGGCAGTGAGAATCGCTGCGCGAGCGGATGGAGTGGTGCGTTGACGGACGCGGTTAGCTACCGTGTGGCGAACGGCGTCGCCTGGCTCACCATCGAGCGGCCGGAAGCCCGCAACGCGCTCAACGCGGACGCACGGGCGGGCCTTTACGCCGGGGTGCGGCGTTTCAACGAGGACGACAGCGCCAAGGTCCTGGTGCTCACCGGCGCCGGGGAGAAGGCGTTCTGCGCCGGCGGCGACCTGAAGGAGATGGCCGGCACCGCCCTGACCGTGCCGCCGCCGGACTTCGTGCCCCAGTTCGGCCGCAACATCGACGTCGCCAAACCGACGATCGCGGCGGTGAACGGCGTCGCCTGGGCCGGCGGGTTCCTGCTCACCCAGTGCTGTGACCTGTGCATCGCCGCGGACACGGCGACATTCGCCATCAGCGAGGTGAAGGTGGGCCGCGGCGCCCCGTGGGCCGCGCCGCTGTCCTGGCTCATCCCGCCCCGGATCGCGCTGCAGATACTGCTCACCGGCGACCCGCTCACCGCCCGGCGGGCATATGAGATCGGCCTGGTCAACGAGGTCGTGCCGCTCGCGGACCTGCGCGTGCGAACGCAACAGGTGGCGGAGCGGATCGCCGCGAACGCCCCGCTTTCCGTGCTGGCCGCCAAGCGGACGGCGTACCTGTCCAGGCCGGATCTGTTCGACGAGGCCGAGCGAATCTGGACACCGGTCTACCACAGCGCCGACGCGCAGGAAGGGCCCGCCGCGTTCCGCGACAAACGGCCGCCAGTGTGGACCGGCCGCTGAGCCGGGCCCGGCGGGCTCGGCACCGGCGAGCCCGGCTCAGGCTGCGGGCCTTACCGCGACGCGTCGAGCAGGGCGGTGCATGCCGGGCGCGGGGCTGGGCTCCGGAGCAGGGCCATGGGCCGGGTGGCGTGCTGCCACAGCCATGACAGGTTTTCGGCCATGTGGCCGAGCTGCTCGTCTGCGCGCCGGATCTCGGCGGCGGTCTTCGTCCGTTCGGCCTGGTAGAGCTGGTAGGACTGGAACGGCATCATGATGAAGCTCTCCTCGCGGACCTCGTGGTTATCCGCGCCGCAGCCGCTGGGCCGCAGCGCCGTGCCCGCGCTCGCCAGTCCGGCGGCATCAGGCATCTATTATCGAATTTACGGCTAAGACCTGCGCGGCCGCATCGTGCAAATGTCTTATCTCGCGGGCCGCTCTAAGGCTTAGGGCAGGGAAGGACGGCCTAGGCGCCCACCTTCCGTGCCGCAAGCGCACGCCCTGGCCGCGGACGCAGGACCTGCGCCGGGGGCTGGCCGGGCGCTAGGTTACCTGGGGAGGTGAATGTTGACGGGCGGATTGTGGCTTCGTTTCCTGTCCGGGCCGGATATCGACTCGCTCGGCCTGTCCAGCACCGAGATCGTCGCCGCGGTGGAGGACGCCGTGCGTGCCCACGGCGACGGGCGCGCGGTGGTGGAGCCGAGAGTGCACCTCGTACCGGACAACGACGGCGCCGGTCATTTCAACGTGCTCCGCGGCCACCTGCCGACAAACGGCCCCTCGGCCCCGGATGGGTCCACGCGGGGGGTGAGCGGCGTCAAGGTGGTCGGCGACTTCGTGGCCAACTACGCCGCCGGGTTGCCCAGCGAGCTCGGGCTGCTGACGCTTTACGACCCGGCCACGGGGGTGCCGTTGTCGATCATGGACGCCACCCTGATCACCGCCTGCCGGACCGGCGCGATGACCGCCGTGGGTGCCCGCTACCTGGCCCGGCCGGGCTCCCGGGTGCTCGGCCACGTCGGGGCGCGCGGGACGGCGTTCTGGAACGTGGTGCTGCTTGACGAGCTGTTCGACCTGGACGAGATCCGGGTAACCAGCCGCAGGCCCGAGTCCCGGGAGGCGTTCGCGCAGCAGCTGGCCGCGGTAACCAGCACCCGCATCCGGGTGACCGGCACCGCGGCGGAAGTCTTCGACGGAGCGGACATCCTGGTCGAGGCGTCGCGGCTCACCGAACCCGAGCCGCTGCTGCGCACCGCCTCGGTCAAGCCCGGCGCCTTCGTCGTCCCCTACGGCACGGTCAGCGCCGTGGAACTCGACCTGCTCGACGTGATGGACAAGGTGGTAGTCGACGACTGGCGGGAAGCGCAGTCGGGCCGGTTCGGCGCGCTGCGCCGCCACGTGGACACCGGCCGGCTCTCGGCCGCGTCCCTGCACGCCGAGCTGGGCCAGATCGTCACCGGGCGGCGGCCGGGCCGGGAACGCGATGACGAGAGGATCCTGCTCTGGCACCGCGGGCTCGCCATCCTCGACATCGCCGTGGGCCTGGCCATCCTGCGCCGGGCCGAGCAGCAGGGCGCCGGAACGATGCTCCGGTACCGCTAGCGATGCCCGCGCTCGCGATCACCCGGGCCGGTGACGCGGATCTCGGCCTCATCCGGGCCGTCGCCGCCGGCCAGCCCGTCAGCATCGGGTCTGACCTGCTCGCGGCGGTGCAGCAGCGCTGCGAGCAGGCCCGGCAGGCGCTCCGCGACGGGCAACCTGTGTACGGCGTCAACACCGGCATGGGGGCGCTCTCCTCGGTCCGCCTGACCGAGCAGCAGCAGCTTTCTCACCAGCGCAACCTGCTGCTAGCGCGGGCCACAGGCGGCCCGCCCTGGCTGAGCCCGCCCGATGTCCGGGCGATCATCACGGTCCGGCTGCTGACGTTCCTTTCTGGCGACGCGGGCGTGTCAGGCGAGCTCTGCCAGCGGCTCGCGGACTTCCTCACCTGCGGCATCGCGCCGGCGGTACCCCAGGCGGGTGCCGGGTCCGCGGGCGAGATCACGCAGCTGGCGCACGCGTTCGGGCCGGTGGCTGGCATCGGCCGGGTGCTCGGGCCGGCTGGGACCCTGCGGGCCGCGCGCGAGGCGCTGCGCCGCCACGGGCTGACCGAGTTCAGCCTTGGCCCGAAAGAGGGCATCGCCCTTATCCAGGGGGTGCCCGGGGCCACTGGCCTGGCCGTCCTGCGCCTCGGCGAGGCCGCCACGCTCGCGTCGATGATGGAGGCGGCCGCGGCGCTGTCCATCGCGGCGATCCGGGCGCCGCGCGATCCCTACCGCGCCGCCTGCGGGCGCGGCGACGACGTGCTGGCCGCGGTGCTGGCGCGGCTGCGCGCGGCCGCTGGCGACGAGCCGTCACCGCGGTCCCTGCAGGCGCCGGTGTCGTTCCGGGTGTCCGGACCTGTGCTCACCCAGGTCCACCGGGCCGCCGCGCTGCTCGAGGAGGCCACCCGCCGTGCCCTGATCGGGGTCACCGACTCTCCCGCTTACCTCGACGGACAGTTCACCAGCACGGCCGGGTTCCACGGGATCGACCTGGCCGCGCACTGCGACCACCTCACGGCGGCGTTCTGTCACGCGGCGGAGGTGGCGGCGGCGCGCCTGCACCGGCTGATGGATCCCGCGGTCACCGGGCTGCCCGCGCAGCTGGCCCGCGATCCCGGCCCGCAGGCCGGCCTGACGCCGGTCCACAAGCGCGCCGCCGGAGAAGTCCACGCGATGCGGCGGCTGGCCATCGCGACCCCGGTCGGCCTGATCGAGACGTCCGGCGGCCAGGAGGACGTGCAGTCGTTCGCCTGGGAGGCCGCCGGGAAACTCGCCGCCGCGCTGCGCCACGCTCGCGCGGTCACGGCGTGCGAGCTGCTGGCCGGCTACCAGGCGACGGCACTTAGCGGGCGGCCGCCGCCGACCGGGTGCCGGGCGCTGCTCGACTGGCTGGCCGGGATCCTCGGCCCGATCGAGGCTGACCGGCCGTTCGGCGAAGACCTCGAGCACCTGATCCAGGCGCCGTGGCCCCTGGCCTGACCGACCCCGGAATGTCTACGCGGGCCGGGCGGTCACGGGCAGCCAGTCGCTCTCGTCGAGCGCGAGGGCGATGGCTCCGAGTGCCGAGTGCCGGGTGCCCAGCGTTCCCAGGACCAGGGCTGGCGGTTCGTTGGGCACGATGTTGCGCTGCAAGGCAGTCCGGATCGGGCCGAGGACGAGCTCGCCCGCCTCGGCCATCGCTCCGACGACGACGACGCGGGCCGGCGCGAGGAGGTTGCACACGACGGCGAGCTGCTTGCCGACGAGTTCGGCGGCGTCGCTGACGACGCGGACCGTACCGGGATCGCGATCCGCGAGCAGCCGCATGAGGCCCGCGAGCGTCAGCTTGCCGTGCTGGGGTTCCAGTGCGCCCAGGATCGCGGGGATGGCCGCGTAGGTGTCCAGGCAGCCGCGCTTGCCGCAGCGGCAGAGCGGGCCGCGCTCGTCGACGGTGGTGTGGCCGATCTCGCCCGCGCCGCCCGCGGCGCCGCGCACCAGGGTACCGTTCACGAACAGTCCGCTCCCGATGCCGTAGTGGAACTTGATGGTGACGCAGTCATCGCATCCCTGCCCCGCGCCCCAGACGTGCTCGCCAAGCGCCGCCAGGTTGGCGTCATTGTCGATGCTCACCGGCACCCCCAGGGACTGCTCGATGTCATGGCCGGTCACGCCGTGCCAGCCGGGAAGTACCCCGGAGGGCTTGACCACGTCCGGGTGATGGCGGACGGGCCCGGGCAGCGAGACCCCGGCTCCGATCAGGGCATCGTGGGTCAGCCCGGCGGCGGCCAGCGTCTCATCGATCAGGCGCCGGGCGATGACCAGGCCCGCGACGCTGGTATGGCCGTCCGGCAGGTCGCATTCACCGGAGCCGACGATGTTGTGAGCGAGGTCGCAGAGCAGGACCCGCAGACGGCGGAAGCCGAACTCGACCCCGGCGACCGCGCCGAAGCCGGGATTCAGCGTCAGGCGGAGCCCCGGGCGCCCGGTCCGCGACCGCCGGCCGGGCGGGCCGGCCTGCTGGCCGACGAACCCGACGACGACCCCGTCGGCGACTAGTTCCTGGACGACGCCGCTGATCGTGGAGGGCGCGACACCCGCGTACCTGGCCAGCTCGGCGCGGCTCATCGCGCCTCGCTCCCTGAGCGCCGTCAGGACGAGCTCACGGCTCGACCTGGACCCCTTGGCCACTCGCTGCCCTTGATGACTGCTCATTACCCGCGGACGCACGTCAGCATCGTAACAACAGACCAGGTCAACCGGGGCAGACGAGATCAGTTCGTTCGGAAATGAATAATCTATAAAACCGAAGTGGGATGTTCTGTTAGATATTGACGAAACCTTGTGTTTCGGTTCAAAGTGCGACCATCGGCGCGATCGGTGCTGAAGCAGCCGCCACTCGCAGCGCTGGAGGAGCCATGATCCCCGTCAGGCACCGGACCAGGAGAGCCCGCAGGAGCACCATCGTCGCCGCCGCGCTCGCCCTGACCTGCTCCGCGCTCGCGACCGCTGTCGCCACGGCGGTGCCCGCCACGGCCGGGACCGCCGCTGCCGGTACGGCCGCTGCCGGTGTGGCCGCGGCCTGCCCGTGGGTGCATTCCAGCGCGCCGATCGCCACCCGGGTCAGCGAGGTACTCAGCCAGATGACCCTCGACGACAAGATCGCCATGGTCGACGGGGTCGGCTTCTCGACGGGCACGGCCGGCTATGTCGGCCACGTCGCGGCCAACCCGCGGCTGTGCGTCCCCGGCCTGAACCTGGAGGACGGGCCGCAGGGCGTGGCGGACAACGTGCCTGGCGTGACGCAGTTGCCGGCGCCGGTGGCGCTAGCCGCGGCCTGGGATCCGGGGCTGGCCCGCGCATACGGTTCGGTCGCCGGCAGCGAGGAACGCGGCAAGGGCGCCGACGTGAACCTGGGGCCGACGGTGAACATCGTCCGCGACCCGCGCTGGGGCCGGGCCTTCGAGGCCTACGGCGAGGACCCCTACCTGGCCGGGCAGACAGCGGTCGGCTTCATCAACGGGGTGCAGGCCCAGGGCGTGATGTCCCAGGTGAAGCACGTGGCCGTGTACAACCAGGAAACCAGCCGCAACACGGCCGCGGACAACGCCGTCGTCAGCCAGCGGACCATGCAGGAGATCTACCTGCCGCAGTTCGAGGCGGCGGTGACGCAGGGCAAGGCCGCCTCCGTCATGTGCAGCTACTCGACCGTCAACGGCCAGTACGCCTGCCAGAACAGCTACCTCCTGAAGAACGTGCTCAAGCAGCAGTGGCGCTTCCCGGGCTTCGTCACCTCCGACTGGGGCGCCACCCACTCCACCGTGCCGTCCGCGCTGAACGGGCTGGACATGCAGATGCCCGGTGGGTCAGGGTTCGGCACCGACTACTACGGCGCGCCGCTCAAGCAGAGCCTCGCCCAGGTGCCCGCGAGCACCCCCGCGCAGTGGCCTGGCACCAGCGGCACGGTGCAGTACTCCGAAGGCGTCCTGGTGGGCTACCGCTGGTACGCGACCAGGCACATCACGCCGCTGTTCCCGTTCGGTGCCGGGCTGTCCTACACCACCTTCGCCTTCTCTCACCTCGCTGTCCGGCCCGGGCGCGAGGGCAGCCTGGTGGTCAGCGCCGACGTCACCGACACCGGGTCGCGCGCCGGGGCGGATGTGGCGCAGCTCTACGTAGGCGATCCCGCATCAACCGGCGAGCCTGCCGAGCAGCTCAAGGGCTTCCAGCGGGTGACGCTCCGGCCAGGCCAGACCAGGGTCGTCACCTTCACCGTCGACCGGAGCGCCTTCGCCTGGTGGAACGAGCAGACCAGCCGGTGGACGGTCACCCCAGGAACGTACGCCCTCATGGTCGGGGACTCCTCGGCCAGCCTGCCCTTGCTTGCGCACGTCCCCGTGCCCTGAGGCAACAAGGAGGTACCTCATGAGCGAGCTGAAGATGCCCTGGAAGCGGGCGATCGGCAGTGTCACGGTGCTGCTGCTGGCCTTGCTGCTGCCGGGCCTGCCCGCGGGGGCGGCCTCGGGCCTGCCCGCGCGGGCAGCCTCCGCCGTGCCCGCGGCGGTTCGGGGGACAAGTGGCGCCGGGCACGGCCTGGTGGTGCCTACGGACCGGGGCCTGGTAAAGGGCAAGTCCGCGGAGGGGACCGACCAGTGGCTGGGCATCCCCTATGCGGCGCCGCCGGCCGGGGCGCTGCGCTGGGCAGCACCCCAGCCAGCGCCGCGCTGGCCCGGGATCCGGCAGGTGACCAGTTACGGCAGCCGGTGCGCGCAGCTGGCCAGCGGCAACGGCCCCCGGGTGGACAGCGAGGACTGCCTGTACCTGAACGTATTCACTCCGCCCGGGCGTGACCGCCGACTGCCGGTCCTAGTCATGATCCACGGCGGCGGGCTGACCACCGGCGCCGGCGACCAGCACGACGGGTCGCTGATCGTGAACACCGATCACATCATCGTCGTCTCCATCAACTACCGGCTCGGCCCGTTCGGCTTCCTGACCGTGCCCGGCCTCGGCATGTCGGCGCTGACCACGGAAGGCAACTACGGCCTGCTGGACCAGGAGGCCGCGCTGCGGTGGGTGCACCGCAACATCGCCGCGTTCGGCGGGGACCCGGGCCAGGTCACGATCGATGGCGAGTCGGCCGGCGGCTGGTCGGTGTGCACGCTGATGACCTCGCCGCTGGCGCGCGGGCTGTTCCGCAGCGCGATCATCCAGAGCGGCAGCTGCGCCACCCGCACCCAGGCCGGCGCACAGACCGCCGGGCTGGCGTTCGCCAAGCAGGCCGGCTGCCCCGACCCGGCCACGGCGGCGGCATGCCTGCGCGGCCTGCCGGAGAAGACACTGCTCGATGCCAGCGCCAGCTACTCGGCCGAATTCACCTCCGGCGGCCCGGAACTGCCGGTACCCGCCGCCCAGGCGGTCGCCTCCGGCGAGTACACCCGGGTCCCGCTGCTGATCGGCGACAACCACGACGAGGGCCGCACGTTCTCGCAAGGGCTCACGGCGCTGACCGAGCAGCAATACGACCAGTTCATCACCCAGCAGTACGGTACGCGTGCGCCCGCCGTCCTGGCCCGCTACCCGTGGAACTCCTATCCGAGCCCGTACACGGCCGCCTACGCGATCGGGGACATCTGGACCGACAGCGGTTTCCTCACCGGGATCGGCGGCTGCCCGAACCAGAACCTGGCCGCGCAGCTCGCCGCCACCACCCCGACGTTCTTCTACCAGTTCGACGACCTGCACGCCCCGGGGCTCAACAACGACCACCCCGGCTACCAGTGGGGCGCCGGGCACGCCATGGAGCTGGCCTACCTGTGGCCCAGCTTCAACAACGGCTTCTCCCTGTACGACCTGCTCACTCCCGCCCAGCTCGAGCTGTCCCGGCAGATGGTCAGGTACTGGGGCGCCTTCACCGCCTTCGGCGCGCCCGAAGTCCCAGGCCAGCCGCTATGGCCGCACTACACGAGCGGCCGGCTGTTGTCACTGCGGCCAGGCGGCCAGACCCGCACCATCACGGCCGACACCTACGCGGCCGAACATCAGTGCTCCTTCTGGAACGCTTGACCGTTGACCGCCGGGTCCGCAGTGGTTAGCGTCCACTAGAACCTGTTTCAGTTTTTGTCGCTGGGCGTTCACCTGCGTGCGGCGGCTCGCGTACCGGAGCAGCGGCGATGCGATCTGGAGGTTAGGAGGCTGCCATGACAGCGTCAGCGGAGGAACGGTCACCGGACGAGCGGATCAAGATGACCGTCAGCGAGCGCAGCGTCGGTACACTCGCCACGGCGCTTCAGGACTGGCTGACCGACCGCCTCGGCAGGCCGGGACAGCTGACGGTAAGCGGGGTCCGGACGCCCGCCAGCGGAGGGCTGTCCAGCACATCGGTGCTGTTCGAGGCGAGCTGGACCAGCCAGGGCACCCAGCGGGGTGGTGCCTACGTAGCCCGGATGGCGCCCGAGGATAGCGCCGTGCCGGTGTTTCCCCGTTATGACCTGGCTGCCCAGTTCGAGGTGATCGGCCAAGTGGCCGCGCGCTGCGGCGTCCCGTTGCCGAAGCTCCGGTGGAACGACCCGGAGGGCGGGCCGCTCGGCACGCCTTTCTTTGTCATGGACCAGGTCGACGGCCAGATTCCGCTGGACAACCCGCCCTATGTGTTCACGGGCTGGCTGTTGGAGGCCACCCCGTCCGAGCGGGCCCGGCTGCAGCGCGCCAGCATCGCGGTTCTGGCCGAGCTGCATGCGATAGCCGAGCCGAGAGCGGCGTTCCCCGGTCTGTGCCCGCCCGACGGCATGGACTCCCTTCGGTCCCATGTGGCCAGCCAGGCCGACTACTACGGCTGGGCGCTCGCTGATGACGGCATCCGGGTGCCGATCATCGAGCGGGGCCTGCGCTGGCTGGCGGATCACTGGCCGAGCGATCCCGGGCCCGATGTGCTCTGCTGGGGCGACGCGAGAATCGGCAACATCATCTACCAGGGCTTCGAGCCCGTTGCCGTGCTCGACTGGGAAATGGCCTCGCTCGGCCCCCGCGAGCTGGACGTGGGCTGGTTCGTGTTCCTGCACCGGTTCTTCCAGGACATCGCGGAGGTCTTCGACGTCGACGGCATCCCCGATTTCCTGCGCCGCTCGGACGTGGAGCAGTGCTACCAGGAGCTGAGCGGCTATTCGCCGCGAGACATGGACTTCTATCTCACCTATGCCGCCCTGCGGCACGCGATCGTGATGGCGAGGATCAAGCGACGGATGATCCACTTCGGCGAGGATCAGGTGCCCGACGACCCGGATGACTACGTGCTGCACCGGGCGAGCCTGGAGAGACTCCTCGCGGGCACCTACCGATGGGACTAAAGACCAGTGCCAATCCCCCTGGACGAGTATCCGGTCCACCAGACGCCGCTACCGATGGACCGCGTCGCCACCAGCGACCGCAACTTCTACGATCGCTGCTACTTCAACATGCACGACCAAAGCGGCGAGATCTTCCTGGTCACCGGCCTCGGGGTCTACCCGAACCTCGGCGTCACCGACGCCTATGCGACCGCGCGATGCGGTGACCGCCAGTGGAGCGTACGGTTCTCCGATGCCCTTGGCTGCCGGGGTCTTGAGCAGCAGGTCGGAGGCTACCGGATCGAGGTCGTCGAGCCGCTGCGGGAGCTGCTTCTCCGCTGCCAATCCCCGGACGGCAACCTTGACTTCGACCTGTCCTGGACCGCGGCGTTCCCGGCGGTACAGGAAGAACCGCATCTGCTGCTTGCGGGCAACCGGCCGATCCTGGACGCCTCCCGTTTCTGCCAGCTGGGTAACTGGTGCGGGCGGCTGCGGGTCGGCGACAGGGAGTTCACGGTCAGCCCCGGCCAGTGGGCCGGCGCCAGGGACCGGTCCTGGGGGATCCGGCCGATCGGTGAACCGGAGCCGCCGGGCCGGGCCGCCACGGAAGCCATGGAGGGATTCTGGTGGCTCTATGCCCCGCTGCAGTTCGAGTCCTTTGCGGTGATGGTCATCTTGCAGGAGAACCCGGATGGCTACCGGACGGTGAACGACGCCAAGCGGATCTGGAAGGACGGCCGCCTGGACCAGCTTGGCTGGCCGCGAGCGGACATCCGCTACCGGACGGGCACCAGGCATCCGGAAGCCGCCCGGCTCCACCTCACCGACCGGGCAGGCAACCCGCTGACCGTAGAGGTGGAGACCGTCACTTCCGTCCCCCTGCACGTGGGCGCGGGTTACAGCGGCGACCCGGACTGGTCGCACGGCCGTTGGATGGGCCGGGAGTGGAGCACGTCCACCGTCTACGACCTGACCGATCCCGCCGTGGCGGGCCGGATACCGTTCGGCGTAATCGATCATCTCGCCCGGGCCCGGCTCGGCGATGAGGAGGGCTGGGGGCTGTTCGAGCACGCCAGCATGGGCCGGCACGACCCGACCGGATTCGCGGACTGGTCTTCGGTCGCGCCCTGAGCCCGCACGCCCAGGAGCCAGCCACTGCCGGAAGGAGCCAGGTCGTGCCTAAACGGGCATCGTCGCCCGGTACCGCGATCGCCTGTGCTCTGGTAGCTACCTGGCGATCATGCACGCACCTGTGGGTACCTACGCCGGCTGATCGTCGGCTACGGCCCAGAACAGACCATCGCCTGATGGGACAAGCCCACCTTCGAAGAGCGGCGCCTCGCCTTCTGTATCCTCTCCCAGGATAGCGAGCGACTGAACTTCACTGCTTTCCCGCATCACCTGCCGCACGATCGACGACCTGAACAGCGGCAGCATGCTCTGCCCTTTATTGGCGACAATCTGATCCACGGCGTCAGCGAATCCCTCCGACTCATCCTTGAAACGCTGAGCTATCGTATCCGCCTTCGCGAGTGTGGTATCTCCGGAAGACACGCCGCCCACCAACTCGACGAACGATTCCAGTTCGGAACACGTGTTCTTTGTGATCTTCTTCGCTGACCAGAAATATGAGTTCTCACTTACATGCAGATCATAGAATGACATGAGGAATTCATAGAAGACCCTGAATTCTCTAAAATAACGCCGCTCGAACTCATGAAACGCTACCTGTTCGTCAACTATCCCAGCCATCACGCTATTAATCGATCGCGCCGCCAGCAGTGCACTGTAGGTTGCGAGGTGAACACCCGAGGAAAAAATGGGGTCGACGAAGCATGCCGCGTCACCAACGAGCACCATGCCGGGGCGCCATATCTTCGTATTGTGATACGAGTAGTCCTTGCGCACACGCAGCTGGTTAAACGGCCCGTCGGCAACGCGTGTAGCTCCGCGAAGGTATTCCGCAATCATCGGACACTCTGCAATGAGACCCCGCAGCGCCTCTTCCAAGTCGCCTTGAATCTTTTCTGCCATGTCCCGTCGTACAACAGCGCCGACACTAGTAAGTGTGTCACTAAGCGGGATATACCAGAACCATCCGCTGTCGAAAGCAACGCTTAGTATGTTGCCCGAGTTCGGCGCCGGGAGACGCTTGCCACCATGAAAGTAACCGAAGAGAGCAATATTCTGGAAGAACTGTGAATACTCCCGGGTCCCGACGTGCTTATATAGGCGGCTCTTGTTTCCCGAGGCATCCACTACGTACTTAGCACGGATGGTGCGCTCGCTCCCGTCGGGTCCCGTATATGAGACACCACAGACCCTGCCACCGTAGCTGAGAATATCACTAACCACACAGTTCTCGCGCACCTCAGCTCCCACATCACGCGCGTGATCAAGAAGAATCTTGTCGAACTTTCCGCGATCCACCTGGAAAGCGTGCGAGGTTTCGCCGGTCATTTTCGGAGAGACTGAAAATGAGAATGTCCATGGCTCAGGACTGGATCCCCATTTAAACGTCCCACCTCTCTTGAGCGTGAAGCCAGCCTTGGATATTTTTTCGGAAACTCCAGTCAGGCGGCAGACCCCGTGGATCGTAGAAGGGAGCAGGGACTCACCGATCTGATAACGCGGAAAATTCTCTTTCTCCAGAACCAGCACACGATGACCCTGCATCGCAACCAGCGACGCCAATGTCGACCCACCAGGCCCGCCGCCGACGACTACGACATCGGCATCCTCAGCGTTCGCTGGACTCATCTTTTACCTTCTCTGCCCTAGACTTACTTTTCCTGTGCTGACTTATGTAGCATAGTATCTGTTTCTCGATTCGCAACGAAGGCCGCCGCCGGATGGCATAAACGCCGCTTCCGTCTGCATCCTTGACCTGCAGTTTGAGGCATAGTGTTCAACTGGCGCGACACTGCACTTGAACGGCTACTGTCATCCATGAGGCGCACGGGCGACCAGTATTGATGCACGGCTCATACATATGTCATAGTAAGCCTCGGCAAGCGCACTGCGCACAGATAAGGAGGCCCGCGTTGCGGACGGTAAGCTTCGACTTCGATTCACCAGAGGCACGGTTCAAGGTGCTGATCAATCATGAGGAGCAGTATTCACTGTGGCCGGCCGATCTCGATGTTCCCGGCGGCTGGTCTGAAACCGGCGTGTGCGCATCGAAAGAGGAGTGTGACAATTACATCGAGGAGAACTGGACCGACATGCGGCCAAAGAGCCTCCGTATAGCCCTTGATGGTGAATGACTGCAAGGAATATCCGCCTTTCGGAGGGTCCCGAATGAAGAAGTACTGTAAGCTGTACCAGCTGGGCCAACTTCGCCATTTCGATGGTTGGGCTGACGGAGCGTCCTCAGAAGAGCAAGCGATGGACGATAGCGCAGAGGTGTTTCTCTGTGATGAATTCACGGTTCTGATCAGCCCGGTAGGGATTGACAAGGACAAACGACTATTCACCAAAGTCACTCCCGAATGGCAGGATTTCTGCACCAACGAGCTGAAGTTTGCCATTCCAGAGGACCTCGCTTTCGCCTACGCCGAGCCGGAGACCTCCGAGCAGGAGCAGGGGACAGCGGAGACCACGCCACGGTAATATGGCCGATCACGGAATCTGTGCAGGGGAAGGTATATTCCCATGGACAAGTTAGAGATTGATGCCACAGAGCGACTCGCATTGCTACGCCTCCTGGACGATCTTGAAGGCGAGTCCGAGAATCTCGATTCGGACGAAACGCTTGACCACATCACGGTTATGGCGCATGAGCTGCCGGGTCGGATTCGCCACACTCTCAACGCGTTCCGTCGTGAACGAATGTCCGGTCTGCTGTGTATCTCAGGACACATCGTTGACCAGGACCGGGTTGGACGCACCCCTGTGCACTGGCGTGACCGGCCTTGCCCATCGACCACCTGGCGCGAGGAGCTCCTGCTCCTGCTCTTCGGCTCGTTGCTCGGGGACCCGTTCTGCTGGGCGACACAACAGAACGGTCGGCTCGTACACGATGTCCTGCCAATCAAGGGCCACGAGCACGAGCAGCTAGGATCCAGCAGCGCCGCCGTGCTGTCCTGGCATACGGAGGACGCTTTCCATCCACTACGCGGGGACTTCGTCGGATTCTCATGTCTGCGGAATCCCTATGCGGCGGTGACGACGATTGGATATGCCGAGTCGCTAAACCCGCCCGCCGCCATCAAAAATGTACTCTTCGAGAAGCGTTTCTCTATTCATCCAGACGAATCGCATCTAGCAAAGAATAATTCAGTTGCAGGTGACACTGGACTGTTCACCGCTATCGATGAAATGCAAGAGAACCCAGACCTTGTTGCCGTCTTTTTCGGCGATCCGGACCGTCCCTATATCCGGGCAGATCCGTACTTCATGCGTGTTTCCTCAGATGATAGCGAAGCACAGGAGGCGTTGAACTATCTCGTCAAACAAATGGACGAGAATATGTTCGATCTACGCCTTGAGAGCGGGGATTTCTGCTTTCTCGACAACCACCGCATCGTCCACGGGCGCAAACCGTTCAAGGCGCGTCACGACGGGACGGACCGCTGGCTCAAGCGTATCAATATCTCGTGTGACCTCCGGAAGTCGCGTGGTTCGCTGCAGCCAGGTTCGCTTCGGGCGATCTCCTGACGATCGGCCCCCGCCGCCGTCTCCGCCTCACACGTTCGCGAGCGGACACAGGAAATGGCCGGGCTGCCGGGGTCCGGCCCGCGTCCCCCTCACGTGACGGCCCGCCACCTATGAGGAGTCCGTCGGCGGCGCCAGCTTCATTCGGGCCCGGACGAGCGCGGGACGATCAGCCCCGATTCGTAGGCGATCACTACCGCCTGGGTCCGGTCACGGAGTCCGAGCTTGCCGAGAATGCGGCTGACGTGCGTCTTGACGGTCTCCTCGGTGACAACGAGATGTTTCGCGATCTCCTGATTGGACAGCCCCGCCGAGACTAGCCGGAGAACCTCGGTCTCGCGCGGGGTGAGGTCCGCGAACGTGCCGTACGCCGGGCGGGCGGCCGACGGGCGCAAGCGCGAGAACTCGCTGATCAGGCGGCGGGTCACGGTCGGCGCCAGCAGCGCGTCGCCGACCGCGACGACCCGTACCGCGTCGAAGAGCCGCTCCGCGGTGACATCCTTGAGCAGGAACCCGCTCGCGCCGGCCCGCAGCGCGTCGTAGACATACTCGTCCAGGTCGAACGTGGTGAGGATGAGAATTCGCGGGCCGCTGGAACCGTCGGGGTCGGCCAGCTCGCGGGTGGCCGCGATCCCGTCGAGTTCCGGCATCCGGACATCCATGAGCACCACATCGGGGCGAAGCTCGCGGGAGAGCCGCACCGCCTCGTTCCCGTCGGCGGCGGTGCCGATGACGGAGAAGTCCGGCTGGGTGTCGAGCATCGCGGCGAACCCGGCCCGGACCACCTCGTGGTCGTCGGCAACGACGATCGTCGTTGTCATCCGGCCTCCAACTTTGCCGGCAGCAAAGCCTCGACGACGAAGCCGCCGGAGGCTGCCATGCCAGTGCGCAGCGAACCGCCGACGGCGACGGCGCGCTCGCGCATGCCGAGCAGCCCGTACCCGGTGCCCGCCCCACCGACAGCGGTGCTGGCCGACGGACCCGGCCCGTTGTCCCGAACGCGCACCCGCAGGACATCGTCAGTGTAGTGGAGTTCGACGTCGACGGCCGCCCCCGGTGCGTGCCGCCGAGAATTGGTGAGGGCCTCCTGGACGATGCGGTAGGCGGCCATCTCGACGCCGGGGTCGAGGGTGGCCGGCGTGCCGCTGACGATGAGGCGGATGCCCGTCCCTGAGGCGTCCCAGGCCTGGTCGAGCAGTTCGTTGAGCTGCCGCAGCCCAGGCTGGGGCTTCCGGTCTGCGGCAACAGGGGCCGCGCCGTCCGTATCCTCCCGCAGCACGCCGAGTAGCCGCCGCATCTCGGTCAGCGCGGTCCGCGCGGTGTCGCCGATGTCGAGCAGCCGCTGCGCCCCGGCGGCAGGCATCCCCGGCGTGGTCAGCCGGGCGGTCTCGGCCTGGACGGCCACCATGGAGACGTGGTGGGCGACGACATCGTGCAGCTCGCGCGCGATGCGTGCCCGCTCCCCGCGTGCCGCGTGCTGGAGCAGGCTGCCGACCATGACCTCTTCGGCGACGCTGTGCGCCAGGGCGTCGCGGCGTGCCCGTCGGCCGATTCCGGCCAGCGCCGCGGACGGGGCCAGCGCGGCGAGCAGCACGGAGAGAATGCGCGCCTCGGAACCCGCGGTGCCGACCAGCCCCAGCACCAGGAACGGCATGCCGAGTGCGATGGCCAGAAGAATCGGGCCGGTGCTCGTCCAACTGCGACCAAGCCGGTAAAGAACGGCCAGCTCAGCGCAGAGCCCAGCGATCGTCAGCATGTTGAAGGTAGCGAGCGACAGCGCGCAGGCCGCGGTCACGGCGACGGCCGCCGGGACCGGCCGCGGGATAGCCAGCGGCAGCGTGGTGAGCAGGGCGATCAGCCAGAGCGCCAGGATCGTCGGACCCGTGTCGTGCAGCGCAGACCCGGACGGCGAGTGCCAGCCGATCGATCCGGGGTCAAACGCGACCCGCTCGATCGACTCGGCCACCGCGAAGAACGCCAGCAGCGCAGCGGCCCCGGCAGGCGCATACCGGGCCGCGGTTATCCGCCACGCCGAGCCGGCGAAGCTCCCGCGCCGGTCACCCACCACGCCCATGTGTCCCATTGTCGCCGCTGGCCGGGCCGCTGGCGTCCCCCAGACCGAGAATCCCGTCATCCCCCTTACGAGGGACGTGCGGGACCTGGAGTCCCCCGTGCCAGCGACGGCGAAGACGACCCCGCGGCGTGACGACGCGGCCGGCCCGCCGTCCCTACCGTACTGGGTATGGAAGCAACCATTGAAGTCAGTGGTCTGAAGAAGAGATTCGGATCGACCATGGCACTGGACGGGATGTCGTTCACGGTCTCGCCTGGGCAGGTGACCGGTTTCGTAGGGCCGAACGGGGCCGGGAAATCAACCACGATGCGGGTGGTGCTCGGCTTGGATGCGGCCGACGCGGGCACCGCCCTGATCGGGGGGAAGCCGTACCGCAGCCTCCGGCAGCCGCTGTCTCACATCGGCTCCCTGCTGGATGCTGCCGCGCTGCAGCCCAGCCGCACCGCCCGCAACCACCTGCTCTGGCTGGCTCATTCCCAAGGCTTTTCCGCCAAGAGGGTCGACGAGGTGATCGCGCAGTCCGGTCTGGGATCGGCGGCCCGCCGCAAGGCCGGCGGCTACTCGCTCGGCATGCGGCAGCGGCTCGGCATCGCCGCCGCGCTGCTCGGCGACCCTCCCGTGCTCATGTTCGACGAGCCGTTCAACGGCATGGACCCCGAGGGCATCGTTTGGCTGCGCGGCTTCCTGCGGGCACTGGCCGCCCAGGGCCGTTCGGTGCTGGTGTCCAGCCACCTGATGAGCGAGCTCCAGGACACCGCCGGTCACCTGGTCGTGGTCGGCCGCGGCCAGGTCCTCGCCGACACCAGCGTGGCCAAGCTGATCGCCGCCGCATCCGCTGACCGGGTGACGCTGCGCACGACCGCGCGGGCTGAGGCGACGACGGTGCTGGCGAGGGCGGGAGCCATCGTCGTCGCCAGAGGTCCCGACGTCCTCACCATCACCGGGATGGGTGCCGAACGAGCTGTAGTGCTGCTGTCCCAGCACGCGGTCCCGTTCAGCGAGGTATCCGCCCACCGGGCGACGCTGGAGGAGGCCTACATGGAACTCACCCGGGAGGCCGTCGAGTTCAGGGCGGCGGAGGCGGGGGCGGTGTCGTGGTAGCTCTTGGCACGCACCGGCCGGACCTGGGCGCTGGGCAGCACGACCGGTTCGCACGACTGCTGCGCGCGGAGTGGACGAAGTTGCGGACGGTCCGCGGCTGGATCATCACCATCCTCGTCGCGGCGGCGCTCCCCACGGGGTTCGCGCTGCTCAACATGGGCCAATGCACAGTTGGGACGTCCGCCTGCCCCGCCCCGCTGACGGGACCGGGCGGCGAGGCGGTAACCGACCAGTTCTCCTTCGTGCACCAGGCGTTGGCCGGAAACGGCAGCATCACTGTCCGGGTCACCTCCCTGACCGGCCTGTACTCAAGCTCCGGCGGCGGCGCGTCGGCTACCGGCGGCGCGTTGGCGGGAAACCCGACCGCCGACTGGACGCCGTACGTCGAGCCGTGGTCAAAGGCCGGGATCATCATCAAGGCGTCCACCAAACCGGGGTCGGCGTACGCGGCGATGATGGTCACCGGCAGGCACGGGGTGCGGATGCAGTGGAACTACACCGGTGACACCGCGGGCCTGGGCGGGACGGCCAAGACGGCGTCACCGCGCTGGCTGCGCCTGGTCCGGCACGGCGACACGATCACCGGCTACGACTCCGCCGACGGCACCAGCTGGACCAAGGTCGGCACCGTCACTCTCACCGGCCTGCCGGCAACCGCCCAAACCGGGCTGTTCGCGACGTCTCCTGTCCACAATGCGGTGACCAGTCAGTCCGCTATCGGTAACTCCGCAACCGCTGTCCCCACCCAGGACACCGGTACCTTCGATCACCTCAGCCTCGGCGGCACCTGGCAAGGCGGAGCGTGGACCGGCGACGGCGTCGGTGACACGTCTGGCCCCTCCGGGCTGACCAGATTCCGCCAGGTCGGCGCCGGGTTCACCGTAAGCGGCAGCGGCGACATCGCGCCGGTCGAGCCCCAGGTGACGGGCGACGTACGGATCGAGTACGCCATCAGCGTCGGCTCGTTCGCCGCGCTAATCGCGGTGGCCGTCCTAGGTGCGCTGTTCATCACCGCCGAGTACCGGCGCGGTCTCATCCGCCTCACGCTGGCCGCGTCCCCGCGCCGCGGCCGGGTCCTCGCGGCGAAGGCCATCGTGATCGGCGCGGTCGCGTTCGTCGCCGGGATCGCCGGGATCGCGATCGCGCTCCCGGTCGGCCTGGCGAAGCTCCGAGGCGGCGGCAACCCGATCCTGCCCGTGACAGGGCTCACCGAACTGCGTGTCATCGCCGGGGCCGCTGCCCTCATCGCCGTCGCCTCCGTCCTCGCCCTGGCCGTCGGCGCGGTGCTGCGGCGCGGCGCGCTCGCGGTCACCTTTGTGATCGTCGGGATCGTGCTGCCGTACCTGCTCGCGATCACGGCCCTGCCCGTCGGCGCCGGAGATTGGCTGCTGCGAATCACCCCGGCCGCCGCCATCGCCATCGAGCAGACCGTCCCGGCGTATCCGCAGGTCACCGGCGCCTACACGCCGATGTACGGCTACTTCCCGCTCGCGCCGTGGGCCGGGTTCGCGGTGCTGTGCGCCTGGACCGTAGCCGCCTTGGCGCTTGCTGCTTTCCTCCTGCACCGGAGGGACGCATGAGCAGGACCCTTCATGCGGAGTGGACGAAGCTGCGGACGGTCGGCGGCACCGGCTGGCTGCTGCTCGCCGTCGTCGTCCTCACCGCGGCCGTCGGCGCGGCCACGGCGGGGTCGGTGACCTGCCACGTCGCCGGCGGGTGCGGCCAGGATCCCGCGAAGCTCTCCCTTACCGGGGTCTATCTCGGGCAGGCGGTGGTCGCGGTCCTCGCCGTGCTCGCGATCGGCGGCGAATACGGCACCGGGATGATCCGCCTTACGTTCGCCGCGATGCCCCGCCGGATCAGCGTTCTCGCTGCCAAGGCCGCCGTCGTCACGGGCCTGGTGCTGGCGGCCGGGACCGTCGCCGTGGTCGGGTCAGTGCTGGCCGGGCAGCTCATCCTGCCCGGCCACGGCCTGGCCGGCCCGCCGCTGTCGCTGGGGAACGGCGCCGACCTGCGCGCGGCCCTCGGCTCCGCGCTGTACCTAGCCCTGATCGGGCTGCTCGCCCTCGGCGTCGCGACCGCGGTGCGGGACTCCGCGGCGGCGATCGGGATCGTGCTGGGCCTGCTGTTTCTGTTCCCGCTCCTCATCGCCACGGTCAGCGCCGGTGCCTGGCGGCGACACCTGGAACAGATCGCCCCGATGACTGCGGGTCTGGACATCCAGGCTACGGTGAATATCCGTGCCCTGCCGCTCCTTCCCTGGCAGGGTCTCGGCGTGCTCGCCACCTGGGCCGCCGGAGCGCTCCTCTTCGGCGGCCTGGCGCTTCGGCTCCGCGACGCGTAAGTGGGACCGCCCCCGGCGTACAACCAGTTCCGAAACGGCATTCACGCGCTGAGAGGCAATCGCATCAGCGATGGGCTGGAGCCGCCCAGGACGCCTGTCAGGGACTCTGCTCTCGGCGCGGCTCTCTCAGCAGGACAAGCCGCCGATCGCGAACAGCAACAAGGCGGCGCTGGTCGCCCATCGACGCCCACGCCCAGTCACCCGCCTTCAGGCAAGCCGGGCACACATGCGGCACACAATTGAGCGGCCGCCCGGCCACACCCCGCGCATTAGCAGGCGGCTGGATCGAGCGAGCGAACTGGCGATCGTTGGCCTGCTCGTGTTCGCGTTCATCTGCGGGCTGGGAGTGCTGGCCGCGCTCGTGCCAGTTGGTCATGGGTTCGTACCGAAGGGCGGTGGCTGGTTCACCCCGGCGGTCGCCGGCAGCGCGTTCACGTTGCATCCGCTGCTCATCGCCGTACCGTGGGCGGCCTGCTTTGTCCTCGGGCTGTTCGACTGGCGTCGCCCGTGGCGAGTCGAGCATCTGGACCTGCTGGCGCTCGCTGGCTTCTTTCCCGTGGCGATGCTGCTCAGCGACGATATTTCCCAAGCCGGCCTGTGGCTGGCAGCCGTCTGTCTCGGCTGGCTGTTCTCCCGGATGCTTGGAGCGACCTTCGGGACATGGCGGATGCCGGAACTGCGTCCATTCATCAGTTCCCGGCGGTTGGGCTTGGCGATACTGATACTGCTGCTCGTCCGGATCGGAAGTCTCGCGGGGAGCAACATCCTAGATGTCGGGCAGGCGAGCTCACTCGGCGCCTGGCGCGTTCTGCACGGACTGCACCTTTACGGGGCGGTGTCCTGGCAGGGCCCCAGCGGGCTTCGAATCTACCGCCCGGACTCCTACGGCCCGTTCGCCTACTACGCGTACATCCCATTCGCGGCTGTCTTCCCGCCGGCGCCGGCGCTGCTCGCGACGCTGCTGCCGGCGGTGTGCTTCGACGCGCTGACGCTCGCCGGACTGCACAAGCTCGGCCGACGGCTCGGAGGGCGGCCACTCGCGCAAGCGTTCATGTTTGCGTACCTGCTCTACCCGTTTCCCGACCTCTCCTTGATGGCGGAAACCAACGATGCGCTGATCGCCGCCCTGTGCGTATGGACAATCGTCGCGGCAGCGGAGCGTCCAGTCGCTCACGGGCTGCTCATGGCGGCCGCCGCCCTGACCAAATTCCTGCCCGCGCTGCTCGCCTTGCAATTCCTAGGCGTAAGACGGGGGCGCTCACGCTACGCGCTGACGCTCGCCGCCTCACTCGCCGCGATGCTCGCCTGGCCGCTCATCACCTCCGGCCCGGCTCAATTCCTCGACTCGACGCTGGGCTACCAGCTGATACAGCGCGGCGGCGGCGTGCAGTTCAGCATCTGGACCTACATTCCGCCCGTGGCGATCGTGGCAAGGCCAATACTCGCCGCCGCGCTAGTGCTGCTCGCGCTCTCACCCATGCTGCGTCCTGGAGTGCAGGACGCGCGCGAGTACGCCGCTCTCGCTGCCGCACTCCTCATCGGCGCGCAGCTACTCCTGGGCTACTGGTTCTACAGTTACCTCACCTGGTGCTACCCGCTCCTCATCATCGCGATCATCCAAGCCCGCTCTGAGCCAGGCTAGAATTCAAACTCCTCATATTCTCCGCTGTCGTCGTCCATCCCGAGGATGGACTTGTTGATGGCCACGGCCAGTTCCACGATGGTGGGTTTGTCGAAGACGGTGGCGATTGGGATGTCCACCCCGCATACCTCCCGGATACGGGAGATCATCTGAATCGCGAGAAGTGAATGTCCTCCCAGATCGAAGAAGTTGTCGTGTATGCCGATACGGTCCTGGTTCAAGATGGCGGCCCAGACACGGGCGAGCCGCACTTCAGTGGGAGTGGACGGCTCGGTATAGCCGCTCGCCGACCGCAACTGGGCGCCTTCGGGGCTGGGGAGTGCCGCGTGGTCCAGTTTCCCCGTGGGGGTCAGCGGCAATGCCGCTAGTTCGGTGAACAGCGACGGGATCATGAACTCGGGCACTCGATCGCGCAGATAGTCGCGTAGCTCTCCGACGGCAGGCAGACCCTCCGCAGGCTCGGCGGCCACCAGGTAGGCGGCGAGGAGGCGACCACTGTCGCTCTCATGGGCACTGACCACCACCGAGCGGACTCGCGGGTGAGCCGCCAGAGCGGCTTCGAGCTCCCCGGGCTCGATCCTATAGCCACGTATCTTGAGCTGCCGGTCGGCGCGGCCGAGGAACTCGAGCAGCCCGTCGGGCCGCCGCCGTACCCGGTCCCCGGTCCGGTATATGCGTGAGCCGTCGGCGGCGATCCGGTCCGCGATGAACCGCTCCGCGGTCATCGCGGCCTGCCGCCCATACCCCCGGGCTAGCTGCGCACCACCGATGAAGAGTTCGCCTACCACCCCGACGGGGACCGGGTTCAGCTGCGCGTCGAGCACGTAGACGCTGGTGTTGGCCACCGGAGACCCGATCGGGACCGTCCCGCCAGCAAGGTGATGGGACGAAAGCCTTGCCGTGACCGCCCCAATTGTGGTTTCGGTCGGACCGTAATGGTTGACGACGCCCCGCGAACCCGCTGCGGCCAGCACATCGCCGATCCACTCAGCGGGACTGCCTTCACCGCCCAGCAGCAATGTCCGTGCCGGGAGCAAACCATCCAACCCGTCGGCCGCGGCGAGCGCGACTAGGTGCGAGGGCACCGCCTTGAGGTAGTCGATCCCACGGGCTCGCACGTATCGAGCCACGCTAGCTGGATCGACCACCGCTCCGGCATCGACGATATGCAGCACACCGCCGGTCACCAGGCTGGTGAGGATCATGGTGTTCCCGAAGTCGGTGACGATCGGCTGCAACAGCCCGTACCTGGCGCCCGGATCGCCGAACCCGGTCCGGTCCGGCACCCAGGTCACGTAGTTGATCAGCCCGCCGTGGGTGACCTCGACGCCCTTGGGGGTTCCGGTGGATCCGGAGGTGTAGATCACATAGGCCAGCTGGGCCGGGTGGACCGCCTCCGACTGGGCCGACGGGATCACCTCCGCCAGCGCTGCCCGCGTCGCCGGGTCATCCAGTGTGATGATCCTCAACCGCCCTATGGGTAGGTTCTCCACCGCCGCGGAGGTGCCGACCACCACGCTCGCCCTGCTGCTGGTCAGCATGAACGCCAGCCGGCCTGGCGGGTAGTCGGGATCGAGCGGCAGGTAGGTCCCGCCGGCGCGCCAGACCGCGAGCATGGCCACGATCATGTCGGGACCGGGTTCCAGGCAGAGCCCGACGACTGTTTCGGTCCCCACCCCCGCGCCGCGCAGATAGCCGGCCAGCCGGGCCGACCGTTCGGTCAGCCCGCGGTAGGTCAGGCACGCGTGGCCGGAGGCCACCGCCACCGCGTCCGGGCATGCCGCGGCCCGCGCGGTGATCAGCTCATGCACCCCGCCCGCGGCTGGGACCGGCGCCGCCGTGTCGTTCCAGCCGGCCAGCAGCTGCTCCCGCTCCCCGCCGGTCAGCACCGGCAGCCGCGACAGCGGCGCGGCGGGGTCGGCCGCGATCGCGGCCAGCAGCACGCCCAGGTGCCCGGTCATCCGCCCGACCGTGGCCGCGTCGAACAACGCCGTGCCGTACTCCGCCGCCCCCGCCAGGCCCGCGCCATTCTCGGCCACGATTAGCCGCAGGTCGAACTTGGCGATCACCTCCGCGACCGGGCCACCGTCACTTCCGCCGTCGCCGTCGCTGCGGCGGCGGCCGCGGCCGTCGCCACCGTCGCCGGTAGCCGTGACGTAGTTCAGCAGGACCTGGAACAGCGGGGTGCGGGACCGGTCCCTGTCGGTGACCAGCTCATCGACCAGCTGCTCGAACGGCAGATCCTGGTGCGCGTAGGCCTGCAGCGCCATCGCCCGGACCCGGCCAAGCAGGGCAGTGAACGACGGGTCCCCCGACAGGTCCGCCCGCAACACCAAGGTGTTGACGAAGAACCCGATCAGGTCCTCGGTCTCGGCCCGCCCTCGGTCGGCCACCGGCGTGCCCACCACGACGTCGTCCGTGCCGGTGTACCGGTCAAGCAGCACCATGAACGCGGCCAGCACGGTCATGAACATGCTCGCCCCGCCCTGCCGCGCGACCTCCCGCAGGCGCCCGGTTACCTCCGCCGGGACGGCGAACCTCGCTCGTGCCCCGGTGGTGGACCGGACCGGCGGGCGGGGCCGGTCGGTGGGCAGGTCCAGCACCGGCAGCCCGGTCAGCTGCTGCCGCCAGTACGCCAGCTGGCCCTCCAGCACGTCGGCGGTCAGCCACGCCCGCTGCCAGACCGCGAAGTCGGCGTACTGCACGCCCAGCGGCGGCAGCGGGTCCGGCTCACCGGCCCGGGCGGCCTGATACAGCGAGGCCAGGTCCCGGCGCAGGATCTGCCCGGACCGCTCGTCACTGACCACGTGGTGCACCGACAGCACCAGCAGATGCTCATCACCGGCCAGCCGGGCCAGGCACGCTCGGATCACCGGCCCGGCCGCCAGGTCGAACGGCGCTGCCGCATCGGCCGCCACCAGCGCCCTCGCCGCCCGGCGGGGATCAGCTGCCCCGGACACATCGGCCACCGGCAGCGGGAACCGCGCGGGCGGGTCGATCAGCTGGAACGGCACCCCATCCGGCCCGGCCGCCAGCCGGGTCCGCAGCACCTCATGCCGGGCCGTGATCGCGCCTAGCGCCGCCCCCAGCGCCGCCACATCCACCGCGCCCATCCCCACAGGAACCGACACGTTGTACTCCGCCGAGCCGGGTTCCAGCTGGGCCAGGAACCACAGCCGCTGCTGGGCGAAGGACAACGGCAGCCGCTGATCGCGCGGCACCGGGAGCACCGGCGGCGCATCGGTACCCGGTGTCATCGCGCCGATCACCGCGGCCAGGCCCGCCACCGTGGGGTGGTCGAACAGCGCCGCCACCTCCACCTCGGTCCCGAACACCTCCCGCACCCGGGAGATCACCTGAGTGGCCAGCAGCGAATGGCCGCCCAGGGCGAAGAAGTCATCCCCGGCCCCTGCCCGGTCCAGGCCCAGCACCTGCGCCCAGATCCCGGCCAGCAGCTCCTCCACCGCCCCGCGCGGCGCGACGAACCCGCCGCCCAGCTCCGGGCGGGCAGCATCGGGAGCGGGCAGCGCGGCCCGGTCCAGCTTCCCGT
>WNGP01000181.1_pt1 | contig 56488 bp, 51 predicted proteins | sample 5407671 | NCBI WGS metagenome assembly WNGP01 (sample SAMN13153381, study PRJNA577476) | soil metagenome | isolation source: 40 cm soil or saprolite under Garry oak tree replicate 2 | place: USA:California | collected 2016-06-15 | reverse complement strand
CCGCCCAGCGTCCGGTCGAGCTTGTCGTGCTCACGGCGCAGATGCAGGAGTTCCTTCTTGGTCATGCCGGAGGCGGCCACGTCGCCGAAGTCGATCTCCTCGAGCTCCTTGAGCCGCTGAAGCCGCTTGTACACCGTGGAGAAGTTGGTCAGCATGCCGCCCAGCCAGCGCTGGTTAACGAACGGCATCCCGACGCGGCGCGCCTGTTCGGCGATCGCCTCCTGCGCCTGCTTCTTCGTGCCGACGTACAAGATGGTGCCGCCATGCGCGACGGTCTCCTTGATGAACTCGTACGCACGGTCGATGTAGTCCAGCGACTGCTGTAGGTCGATGATGTAGATGCCGTTGCGCTCGGTGAAGATGTAGCGCTTCATCTTCGGGTTCCAGCGCCTGGTCTGGTGACCGAAGTGGACGCCGCTCTCCAGGAGCTGCTTCATAGAGACGACCTGAGCCATTGGCAGGTCCCTTTCCTTCGTGCGCCGCGCGCGTTGTCGTGCCGCGACGCTGCTCGGTTGCTTCCTGGTGCCCGTGAACTGACGCGCCTGCGGCCGGCCTGGCGGCCGGCGGACCGAGCGGCGCGTCCCGCCGGGATGCTTGTCCTCCCGGAGAGCAAGCGGGCACGCGATTTTGGCCGCCGGGCACGCACCATCGTGGCGCAGCTTAGCGACCGTCCTTAAGGATACTTGACATTCCCGGTCAGCCGCGCATTCCCTCGGGCTCCCGGCCTCCCCCGCCTCCCGGCTTCTCCCCGCCTCCCGGCTTCTCCCCGCCTCCCGGCGGCTCCCCTGCTTTCGCCAGCGGCGGCCGGGGCTCCCGGCAGCGGCGGCCCGCCCGTGCCCAGCATCGCCCGTGACGGCCCACCTGTGTTACTCAAGGTGCACGTGAGCACGGTCCGCAGCGTCATCCGGCTATCGCGGGCCTGCACCAACGGCGCCTGCCCCGGCCCTCCGGCCTGCCCCGCCACCGCTTCCCGCATGCCCCATGAGTCCCGCGCGCCCCGTTCCGGAACCCGGATCCGCCCGCCCGCCCGCGCCAGCACCACGCCGATGTCACATCGGCGTGGCCAGGGCCACCCCGATGTCACATCGGCGTGGCTCATTTCCGGAGTGAGCGTCACGCGGCGAGTCCGGGGCTGTCCCGGTAGCGGCCGAGGTGGCTGCGGCGGTGCTCCCGGCTGACGCGACAGGCCCGGCGCGACAGCCTCCATAAGGGTAGCAACGGCCCACGATCGTGGCCGACCCCACCGTGGGCATGTCATCTTTGGTGCGCATGTGACCAGCAGGACGGCTGGAGGTTAGGTGGGGAACCCAGCGCCGACCCGCGGCGGCTCCACGGCCGCTCGGCACATGCGGCCTCGGTATACGCGGCTGTTCGGCACACGCGGCTGTTCGGCACACGAGGCTGTTCGGCACACGAGGCCTCGGTGCCGCTGCGCTCGGGGAGTCGCGGCGAGCGCTACGCCCTGGGGTGGGCCTGGCGGTAGCTGGACTTGAGGCGCTCGATCGACACGTGCGTGTAGATCTGGGTGGTCGCGGGCGAGGAGTGACCGAGGATCTCCTGGACGCTGCGCAGGTCGGCGCCCCCCTCGAGCAGGTGGGTCGCCGCGGTGTGGCGGATGCCGTGCGGGCCTGCGTCCCGGGTCGCTCCCGCCTCGCGCAGGCGCTCGTGCACGATCCGGCGCGCCGTGCGCGGATCCAGGCGGCCGCCGCGGACGCCGAGGAACAGGGCCGGTCCGCTGGCCGCGGTGACGAGTGCGGGGCGGCCCGCGTCCAGCCAGCGGACTACCGCGCGGAGCGCGGGGACGCCGACCGGCACCATACGTTCCTTGTCGCCCTTGCCCCTGACCCGGACGGTGCGGCGGCCGTGGTCGAGGTGGCCCGCCTCCAGCCCGCACAGCTCGCTGACCCGGATCCCGGTCGCGTAGAGCAGCTCCAGCACGGCGGCGTCGCGCAGGGCTACCGCGGCCTCCATCCGCTGGGCCGCGGCGTCCCCCGGGGAGCCCGCCGGGTGGTCCGGCAACTCGGCCTGGCGCCCGGCCTTATCCAGGACCGCCAGCACGTCCGTCATGTCGTCCCGACGCAGCACGTGCGGAAGGGCGCGGCGGGTCTTCAGCGTCCCGAGCTGCGGGCCCGGGTCGGCGGCCAGCCATCCGCGGCGATGCGCAAAGGCGGTGAACGTCCTGGCCGCGGCGCCCCGCCGGGCCAGCGTGGCGCGCGCCGCGCCCGACTCGTGCTGGATCCCCAGCCAGCTGCGCAGTTCGGTCACACCCAGGCCTTCCGGCGCCTCCACACCCTGGCGGCTGGCGTGCTCGAGCAGCGACCTGATGTCGCCGCCGTAGGCACGGACGGTGTGCGGCGACAGCGAGCGCTCGGACCGGAGGTAGCGCTCGAAGGCGGCAAGCGCCACGGCCATCGCAGGCGGCAGCGGGCCTGGCGGTTCTGCGGGATCCCCGGCGTCCTTCATGTGCTCAGTGTGCACCCTGGATCCTCGACGAACCGGGAATGGGCAGGTGACACGGTAATCGTGAGTAATTTCGTATACGGACACGCCGATCGAACTGAAGTTTGACATGAGGGAATCCTTGCGGCAGGGTGATCCATGCGTTCACTACGCAGGTCTCCGGCATCGCGACGGCGATGCGACGAGGCCGCCAAACGCGCTTGCACCAGCGCTTAGAGAGGGATCGAGCATGGGTCAGAAGACTGTCCGGTTCAGCGACCTGAGCGGCCAGCTCATCATGCATGACGACGCACTGGCACGCATCGTGGTCCACGAGCACCCCGAGCTCGGCGATGGCCCGGTCGAGATCGAGGCACTCACCGAGGAAGCCGAGGCCATCGAGGAAGCCGCCCTGCAGGTGGCGGTCATCGACCTGTACCTGCCCGACGACGTCGAGCCGCGCCGCATCGTCATGGAGGCCGACGCCTTCGACAAGCTGGCCACGCAGAACTCGATGGCCGAACTGCTCACCGCCGCCCGCCCGGTCAGGCGCAGCACGAGGTCATCGGCTGGCGGCAGCTCACGCGGGGACCGCCTCGACTACGCGACCCGCGAGCACGCGGGCAAGCCGCACAAAGGCAAGATCACCGACACCGAGAGGCAACTGGTCCGCGACCATCTCGACGAGATCAACGAGCGGCTGACCACCCAGGGCCTGCGGGCGATCAGCCTCGCCGACCCGGAGCACGTCGAGCGCTACGGCCTGCAGGAGCTCGCCCGGGAGCGCAACCTAGAGCTCGAGTTCGGCCTCGGCGACGAGGCCGATATCGAGACCCGCGTAGACGCCAAGGTCGCGTGACGACATTACCCGCCGACCCGTGCGGGGCAGCCAGAACAGCCCCGCACGCGGATGACCGCCGGCGACCGATCCCCCGGGCAAGCCGGGGGCACCCGGGCAAGCCGGGGGCACCCCGGGGCAAGCCGGGGGCGGGCTATCGGCGTGAGGGCCTGCGCAGGCGCCAGCCGCGGTCACAGCGTTCGATGAAGCCGTAACCGGCCAGCCGTCCCAGGCAGCGCAGCACGGTGTCGAGGTCCACGCCCGCGTCGACCGCGATCGTCGATGTTCCGGCGCCGCCGCGGGCGGGCAGCGCGTCGAGTACCCGGGCGCTGTCGGCATCGAGGTCGTCGCGGGAAGGGGAATCCGGGTCGGAACCCGGGTCGGTGCCCGGCGGATAAGCCGGCTCCGGGCCGCCGCCAGGCGCCAGCGCATCCGGGACGCTGAGCGGCGAGAGCAGCTCGATGATGTCGGCGGCACGGGTGACGCAGCTGGCACCCCATTCCCTGATGATCCGGTGGCACCCGGCGGACTGTGCCGAAGTCACCGGCCCAGGCACGGCCATCAGCGGCTTGCCCAGGTTGGCGGCATGCCGTGCGGTGTTCAGGGCGCCGCTGCGCTCACCCGCCTCCACGATCACGGTGCCGCAGCCGAGCGCGGCGATGACCCGGTTGCGGACGAGGAACCGTATCCTGCCAGGATGGCGCCCCGGCGGCCATTCGCTGATCACCAGGCCATGGGCGGCGATCGCGGCGAACAGGTCCGCGTGGCCCGCCGGGTACGGATAGTCCACCCCGCACGCCAGCACCGCGATCGTGACCGCCTCCGCGGCCAGCGCGCCGCGATGCGCGGCGGCGTCGATGCCGTACGCTCCGCCCGAGACGATCGCCCAGCCCCGTTCGCCGAGGTCGGCGGCGATCTCGCCGGCCACGTGCCCGCCGTAGCCGGTGGCGGCCCGCGATCCCACCATCGACACCGAACGCGAGCAGGCAAAGCGCAGGTCCGCGTTCCCGCAGAGCCACAGCGCATACGGGCGGGCCGGGCCAAGCTGGTCGAGCGCGCCGGGCCATTCGGCGTCGCCGGGGCCGATCAGCCTGATGTCCTCGCGGCAGGCGCCCGCGATTCCCTGCGCGTCTGGCAGCCCGGGCAGCCGGACGCGCCAGCGGCCGAGCGCACGCTCGAGCGCTGCCCGGCTGGCCGGGGTGTCACCGCATCCAGGACCGGTCCCGGGCAGCATGTCCGCCTTGATCGCGGCCAGCACCTCGGCGGGCTCGCAGATCGCGAGCAGGGCACCGAGCGCTGGATCGGCGGGCTCGGCCAGGTAGGTGAGCGCGGCCCGGGCCAGCTTTTCCTGGCTGAGCTTGATGCCCGCCGAGGGTCCGCCGCTCATCGCCGTACCCCGAGCCACAGGCCGAGCGCCGCGTCGCACTCTTCACTGGTGGGGCGCGGCCGGCCGGCCAGGTCTGCGATGGTCCAGGCGACGCGGATGACCTTGACGACGCCGCGCGCGGTGATCAGGCCCCGCTCCAGGGACCGCTCGAGCACGGCCAGGGAACCGGGTGCGGGCGGCCAGGTGCGGCGCAGTTCCGATCCCGGGACCTCAGCGTTTAGGCGCCATGGAGTGCCGCGCAGCCGGTGGGCGGCGCGGTCCCTGGCCTGGATCACTCGCTGCGCTACGGTCCGGCTTGACTCGGCGAAAGTCCGATCGTTCAGCAGTTCCTTGCGGCCAACCGGCTCAAGCTCGATCTTTACATCGACGCGATCGAGCAGTGGGCCCGAGATCCGTCCCAGATACCTGCGGCGCATGGCCGGGCTGCAGCTACAGCCCTCGGCCGACCCGGCCATCTTCGCGCATGGGCACGGGTTCGCGGCCAGGACCAAGGTGAACCTAGCTGGGAATCTTGTGATGACCCCCAGTCTGGCCACCACGACCTCACCCGCTTCGAGCGGCTGCCGTAGCGCGTCAAGTACGTCTTTAGCGAACTCCGGCGCTTCGTCGAGGAACAGGACGCCCCGATGGGCTAGTGGGCTAGCGATGCGGAGCCGGGGATGATGATGCCGCTGCCGCCGCCCACGATCGCCGCCTTGGTCGCCGTGTGGTGTGGGGCGAGAAACGGCGGGTCGGTCAGCAGAGGGACCTGCGGGGGCAAGGTTCCTGCCACCGAGTGAATGGCCGTGACTTCCAGCGCGGCCGCAGTGTCGAGGCGCGGCAAGATGGTGGGGATCCGTTCAGCCAGCATCGTCTTGCCGGCACCGGGCGGTCCGAGCAGCGACAGGTGGTGCCCGCCAGCCGCGCACACCTCGGCGGCTCGCCGCGCCATCGACTGGCCGAGCAACTCGGCGAGGTCAGGCACCATCGCGGCCCCCGAGGCGGCCACCTGACCGACACCGCCGCCGGAGACCCCACGGCCGAGGGCGCCCTGTGCGCCTGCCACCCGGCCACTAGGGAGCGTCTGGCCGCCTTCGAGCTCGGCCGCGGCCGGCCCGCCATTGCGGCCCGGTATGCCGCGAAGCCAATCGGCCGCTCTGGCCAGGCTGCTGGCCGCGATCACGCGTACGCCGGGCACGAGGACGGCTTCGGCCGCGTTCTGCTCGGCCACCATGACCTTGCCGAAGCCGGCTTCGACCGCGGCCGCCACGGCGGGAAGGACGCCGCGGACCGGCCGCAACTGCCCGTCGAGGCCCAGTTCACCGAAGAACATCACCCCGGCTGCCGCCGCCCTCGGCACCTTACCCGCCGCGGCGAGCACCCCGACGGCTATAGCCAGGTCGAACCAGCTGCCCCGCTTAGGCAAGCTGGCCGGGGAGAGCCCGACCGTGATCTTCCGCTGCGGCCATTCCTCGCCGCTGTTGACGATCGCGGCCCGGATCCGGTCCCGGGCCTCCCGCAGCGCGGTATCGGGCAGGCCGACCAGGATCATCCCGACCAGCCCGTTGGCGATGTCCGCTTCGACCTCGATCACGTGCCCGGTGACCCCCACCAATGCCACGGAGTGCGTGTGGGCCAGCGGCACGGCTACCCTACCCCGCGGATGTGCTCGACGGTGAACCCGCCGGTGCCGTCGTACACCAAGCCGACCACGTCGATGCGGACCTGATCGAACCGGACGCCGTGGGCATTCAGCCACTGCACGGCCAGCCGTCGCAGCCTGGCCCGCTTGGCCCGGCTGACGGCCTCGAGAGGGCTGCCGTACCGTATCCCGGTCCTGGACTTGACCTCGACGACCACCAGCGCGTACCGGTCCACGGCCACGATGTCGATCTCGCCGACGGCGCATCGCCAGTTGCGGTCGAGGATCCGCAGGCCGCAGGACTCCAGGTATTCGGCCGCCGCTTGCTCACCGGACTTGCCCAGTACATCCTTGGCGTGCATCGTCATCACCTCCGGCTCCGACGATCGCCGTTACCGGGAGGGCCCGGGGGGGCGGAATCTCCGGCTGTGGAAAGCCGGGAATGCGCTTCGCGTTGGTGGAAACCAAGCCGGGAATGTCAGTGCCGGGTGGTCTAATCCGCCGGGGCACCCTCGAATCTCACGCGGGCGAATCTCACGCGGGCGAATCTCACGCGGGCGAATCTCACGCTCGCGGAGGGCATCATGCCCCAGGAAGGATCGCCTCGCCCGGCCGATGGACAGCGGATCAGCTGCCGGCGCGGGTGTAGGGGGCGCGGCCCGGCGGCTGCTCGGGACGCGGGCCGACGGTCACAGGCGGGATGTCCCGCTCCACGGCCTTCTTGCCGAGCTGGAACTCCTTGCCGTGATGGGTCAAGGACAGCGGATCGCCGTCGAACAGCTCGTACCTGGCCCGGCCGGAGGTGATCGTGACACGCAGTTTCCGGCCCCGGTAGCGCAGCCGGAATCGCAGCTCCGTGAGGCCACCGGGCAGGCGCGGGCTGAAGGCCAGTGACCCCGCCCCCGCGCGCATCCCCCCGAACCCGGCTACCAGCGCCATCCACGCTCCGGCCAGCGACGCCATGTGCACGCCGTCCGAGGTGTTGTGCTCGACGTCCCTCAGGTCCATGAGCGCGGCCTCGGCCAGGTAGTCGCGGGCGAGGTCAAGCTGGCCGACCTCGGCGGCCATCACCGCCTGCGTGCAGGCCGACAGGGAGGAATCGCGCACGGTGAGCGGCTCGTAGTAGGCGAAGTTCCTGGCCTTCTCCTCCGCGGTGAAGGCGTCCGGCCGCAAGTACATGGCCAGCACCAGGTCCGCCTGCTTGACGACCTGCTTGCGGTACAGCTGGAAATAGGGGTAGTGCAGCAGCAGCGGATAGTGGTCCTCTGGGGTGTTCCTGAAGTCCCACCGGGCGTAGTCGGTAAACCCCTCGTGCTGCGGGTGGACGCCGAGGCGCTCGTCGAACGGGATATAGATCGCGGCCGCCGCGTCGCGCCAGGACGCCGCCTCTTCGGTCGACACCCCGAGCGCCTCGGCCGCGTCGGGCAGCTTCACCACCAGGTCGGCGGCGGCGGCCATGTTCCGCTGCGCCATCAGGTTGGTGTAGACGTTGTTGTCCTTGATCGCGCTGTACTCATCCGGCCCGGTCACGCCCTCGATCCTGAACCGGCCCATGGCGTCGTGCTGGCCCAGCGACCGCCACATCCGCGCGGTCTCGACCAGCAGCTCGAGGCCGACTTCCGCCTCGAACTTGGTGTCCTCGGTGGCATCCAGGTAGCGGCAGACGGCGTCGGCGATGTCGGCGTTGATGTGGAACGCGGCGGTCCCGGCGGGCCAGTAGCCGGAGCACTCCTGGCCCCGGATCGTCCGCCACGGGAACGCCGCCCCGGCCAGGCCGAGATCGGCCGCGTGCTGTTTGGCTTCGGGTATCACCAGGTGCCGCCAGCGCAGCGCGTCGGCCGCGGCAGACGGCTGCGTGTACATGAGCACCGGCAGCACGAACGTCTCAGTGTCCCAGAACGTGTGCCCGTCATAGCCGGTGCCGGTCAGGCCCTTGGCCGCGATCGGCCGGTACTCGGCTCGCGCCCCGGCCTGCAGGATGTGGAACAGCCCGAAGCGCACCGCCTGCTGGATCTCGGCGTCACCGTCCAGCTCGACGTCGGCGCCTTCCCAGAACTCATCCAGGTACGCTCGCTGCTCGGCCAGCAGGCCGTCCCAGCCGGTCAGCCGGGCGGCGGCCAGCGCGCCGACCACCTGGTCGATGAGGGCGGGCCGGGACCGCTGGCTCGACCAGCCGTAGCCAATGTACTTCACGATGTGCAGTTGCTCGCCGGGGGACACTTCGGCCGCCACCGTGGCCCGGCCCAGGTCCGGATAGGACTCGGTCCGGCACGCCATCTTCGCCGGGCCCTTGATCTCGTGGGCCATCCCGGCCGCGATCCGGAGCCCGCTGACCCGCGTCTTGTGCACCAGCAGCGCCCGGGACGGCGCATCGTCGTTAGAACACTGGTGCTCCTCGCTGACCAGCGGATTCTCCAGGATGGCGGCCAGGCGGGGATCCTTGCCCCGCTGCGGCAGTTCCTCGTTGGTGACGAGCTCGGACTGCAGCACGAGCCGCAGCTTCTGGTCCACAGGCTCGACCGTGTAGCTGATCGCGGCGATCGCGCGCTGGGTCAGCGACACCATACGCACCGACGTCACCCTTATCCTGGCCTCGGCCGGGGACGACCAGTCCACCTCGCGGGTCAGCGTGCCCGCCCGCATGTCAAGGACGCGCTCGTGCGAGTGCAGCGTGCCGTACCTGATGTCGAAAGGCTCGTCGTCCACGAGCAGCCGGATGATCTTGCCGTTGGTGACGTTGATGACGGTCTGCCCGGCATCGGGAAAGCCGTAGCCCGCCTCCGCGTACGGCAGCGGCCGGACCTCGTACAGCGAGTTCAGGTAGCTGCCGGGCAGCCCGTGCGGGTCACCCTCGTCGAGGTTGCCGCGCAGTCCGATGTGCCCGTTCGACAGGGCGAAAATCGACTCGCTCTGCGCCAGGAGGTCCAGGTCAAGTCTGCTCTCGACCAGCCGCCACGGCTCCGTCCCGTACGCCGACTGCTTGATCATCGCGCACCCCGGCCTGGCTGTCCGTCTTGGTCCAGGAGTTCGGCCAGGTCCCGGACCACGATGTCGGCCCCGTGCTTCCTGAGCTCCTCCGCCTGGCCGACCCGGTCCACGCCGACCACGAGCGCGAAATGACCCGCCCGGCCCGCCTCGACGCCGGCCAGCGCGTCCTCGAATACCGCCGCGCGGCTGGGCGGCACGTGGAGCTCCTCGGCCGCGGCCAGGAACGTGTCGGGCGCGGGCTTGCCGTGCAGGCCGCGCTCCTTGGCGATCACCCCGTCCACCCGCACGTCGAACAGTCCAGCCAGGCCCGCCGAATCAAGTATCTGCTGGGTGTTGGCACTGGACGACACGATCGCGGTCGATATTCCCTTTTCACGTACCGAACGGATGTAGGTGACGGTTCCCTCGTACACCTGAACGCCCCCGGCGGCCAGCTTCGCCAGGACCAGCTCGTTCTTGCGGTTGCTCAGCCCGTAAATGGTGGGCGTCCCCGGCGGGTCATCCAGCGTGCCATCGGGCAACTCGATGCCCCGGGATTCGAGGAAGGACCTGGTGCCGTCCAGCCGGGGTTTGCCGTCGACGTAGGCGTCGTACTCGGCGTGCGCGTCGAACGGGACGAACTCGGTTCCGGTGCGCTCGGCGTACTGGCGGAGGAAGTCATCGAACATCTCCTTCCACGCCGCCGCGTGCACGACCGCGGTCTGGGTGACCACGCCGTCCATGTCAAACAGGCAGGCCGCAACCGCGTTAGGTAGCCCGAACATCGCCCCTCCGCGCTAGCTACGCCGGGAAGTCCGGCTTGTCCTCTGGTACCTCGAGGTCAGCCTTGGCCAGTTCCTCGATGTTGACGTCCTTGAAGGTGACCACGCGCACGTTCTTGACGAACCTGGCCGGGCGGTACATGTCCCAGACCCAGGCATCTCGCATCGTAACCTCGAAGAAGACCTCACCGTTATCACTTGACCGGACATTCAGCTCCACGTCATTCGTGAGGTAGAACCGGCGCTCGGTCTCGACCACGTGCGTGAACAACCCAACGACGTCGCGGTACTCGCGATAGAGCTGCAGCTCCATCTCCGCCTCGTACTTCTCAAGGTCCTCCGCGCTCATGAGTTCATTCTCCTCTCGTTCTCCCCCGACGCACCCGCCAGGCCGGTCCGGGAGACCGCCAGAGGCCTGGCCGGGCCAGCGGCGGCGGGATCGGCTACGCCTGGCAGTCCGGCGGGCTCCAGGAGCTCCGCCGGATCCCCGGGCGCCGTCGGGTCTACGGGATTCACCACGACCGCCGCACGGGTCACGTTCACGAACGAATACCGGTGCACCGGGCTCGGCCCGTGCTTAGCCAGGGCGCTGACGTGCTCATCGGTGACGTATCCCTTGTGCCGGTCGAAACCGTATAGAGGATAACGTTCATGTAGGTCCCGCATCATCCTGTCTCGGCTGACCTTGGCCACGACAGAGGCCGCCGCGACCGAGGCGGTGACCCGGTCGCCCTTCCAGACCGCGAGCCCGGGTACGCCGAGGCCGCGAACCGGGAACCCGTCGGTGAGCGCATATCCCGGCACGGCGCGCAGGCCCGCGAAGGCACGGCGCATGCCGGAGACGTTGCACACGTGCAGCCCGGTGGCGTCGATCTGGTCGGCGCCGATGACCACCACGTGCCAGTCGATGGCCCGGCGGAGCACCTCGGCGTAGACCTCCTCCCTGGCCTGGGGGGTCAGCAGCTTGGAGTCGGCCAGCCCTGGCATCCGCCGGATGCTGGCGGGATCGAGTACCACGGCCGCCACCACCAGCGGTCCCGCGCAGGCCCCCCGGCCGGCCTCGTCGATGCCGGCGACGGGTGCGAACCCGGCTCGGGCGAGCACGGTTTCGTATGCGCCGAGCCCGCCGTCACGCCGAGGCGTGTAGCCCGGATACCTGGGATACAGATTCCGGAAGGAGACCTGAGAGCCTGAAGGGGCCAGAGGGGCTTCGGCGGCCCGCGAGGCCGGATTGCTAGCGGGCGGCGCACCAGGATAGCGGGACATGACACTGCGAAGGGTACCGCCAAGTTGCCGGTGTCGCGCGGACAAGCCGACCATGGCGCACGAGCGCGCCCGCCGGGTGGCAGGGTGATACGGCCGGGTCAGCCCGCCGGGGTGGCGGCCGGGGCGCCGCGGCCTATGCAGCGGGCGGACGGTCCCCGGGGTCGCGTCAGGACCCGGGCCGCGTCAGGACCCGGGCCGCGTCAGGACCCGGGCCGCGTCAGGACCCGGGCCGCGTCAGGACCCGGGCCGCGTCAGGACCCGGGACCGCGCTCACGGGCGGCACGGCGCGCGGCGCGGCGGCGGCCGAGCCGCAACCGCGCCCGGCGTTGCAGCCAGGTGACCGGGACGGCCGTGGCGAAGCCGAGGGCCAGCGGCAGGGCCGGGCTGGAGGGCTCTAGCCGGGCGGACAGGAGGTCGGTGGTGTCCAGGGCCGGCGGAGGGCCCGCGGCTGCCGCGGCGGCGTTCAGCTTCGGCTGCTCGAAGGTCCCGGGAATCGGCAGGAACCGCCACCGGCTGGGCGGCCAGATGATGACGAAGGCGCGGCCGATCACGGCGCTTTCCGGGACCGTGCCGCCGCCGGGATCGCCCTGATGACTCCTGGAGTCGTCGGAAATGAGCCGGTGGTCTCCCATGACCCACAGTCGGCCCGGCAGCACGTTGATGTTGAACCTGATCTCCGACGGGGCGTCGCCGGGATACAGGTAAGACTGCCCGGTCAGCGGAACGCCGTTGACGGTGACCCGGCCCTGCGCGTCGCAGCAGGCCACCTGGTCTCCGGGCAGCCCGATGACCCGCTTGACGAGGATGGCTCCCGGGTGGCCGAAGCCGAACATGCTGGCAAACCCGTTGCCGAACTTCACGAGGAAATTGGTGTCCGTGGGCACGGTGCCGGGGTCCCATGAGCCGTTCCCGTTGAAGACGACGATGTCGCCGCGGTGAATGCCGCGGACATCGTAAACGAGCTTATTGACCAGCACCCGGTCGTTAACCTCGAGCGTATTCTCCATGGACCCGGACGGTATGAAGAAGGCCTGGATCGCATAGGTCTTGATGACGACGGCGAGCAGCAGCGCGATGACGACCATGACGGGGAACTCACGCCAGAACGACCGCTTCCTGCGCGGGCGCTGGCCGGCCGTCTTCGGGCTCTGGGAGGCCCCCTTGCCGTCTGGCGGCGAGTCAGTCGCCCCAGCGTCAGCACCGGCACCAGGGGCGCCGCTGGCCTCTGCCGGCCCAGACGCCTCGGCCTCGTTGTCCGCGTCGGCCGACCGACCCTGGTCAGGCTCCGGTGACGCGGCGCTCTCGCCCGAGCCGGCCTCCGGCTCGGCCCCCGGCGTCACGCCACGGCCAGCGCCGCTCATCTGCGCCCCTTCCGCTCGCGCGCACCACGTACCCGGCCTGTGCGCTCGGGTCCGGCCATCTGACCGCCGCACGCACCAGGACCGAGACGGCTCGCGCAGACCCGCGCCCCCCCGTCGGGGTTCGCCGTCATCGAGTCGAGCTTAGCGCCATTTTCCGGCCACCGGACCGGCAGCCCTGCGCCAGCGCGGCAGGTGAGATAAGGCGGGCAATTACCTGCGGAAATCACATTTCCGCAGATTAAGGCGCCTATTGCGCGCCCTCATGTGAGGGCCCGCGGTTAACTTCGAGCGGCGGCGTCGGCGCAGCAGGAGCACGGGGGCTCCGATGACGCCGGCGGCCCCGGCCGCTCCCGCCACCGGGGCGGCCGCCACGGCGGTGACCGCGGACCCGCCGACATTGAGCACGGCCGCGCCCGCGGCGCCCGCGTGCAGCGAGGCCTGCTGGAAGGTCGACGGAATGGGCAGGTCGCGGAGCTGCGACGGCGGCCAGATGATCAGGAACGCCCGGCCCACGACCTGGTTCTCCGGGATGGCGCCGCCGCCCGGATCACCCGGGTGGTAGCGCGAATCATCGGAGTCGCTGCGGTGGTCCCCCATGACCCACAGATGGCCGGGCGGAACGACCTCGGTGAACCTGAAGGAGGGCGGGTTGCCGGGGAACAGGTACGAGCCCTCGTTCAGCGGAACCCCGTTGACCGTGACCTTCCCGCCGGTGCAGCAGGCCACGTGGTCGCCGGGCAGGCCGATCACCCGCTTGATGTAGTAAGTCTGGTCGCTGTGCAGCCCGAGGCCGGACAGCACGTCGTCGAAGACCCGGACCACCGGATTGCCGGGCGGCGGCGGGGCGTCGGGGCCCCACGAGTCCTGCCCGCTGAACACGACGATGTCGCCGCGGCTGATGGCGCGGAAGTGAAAGACGACCTTGTTCACCAGGACCCGATCGCCGACGTGGAGGGTGTTCTCCATCGACGCGGACGGGATCCGGTACACCTGGACGATGAACGCCTTCACCAGCAGGGTGAGGACGGCGGCAGCCACGACGATGGTCAGCAGCTCGCGCGCGAAGCTCTTCTTTTTCTTCTTCCTGGCCGTGGGCGCGCTCTGGCCCGGCTCCGGCGCGCTCTTGTCCGCGGCCGGCTCGGAGGTGGGTGCCGACGCGAGCGTGCCAGGATCCTGCTGATCGTCCATCGCCTGCCCGCCACCCGCCTTCCCAGCCCGCCACATTGGTCAGCTGCCGGTCTGGTCGCGACGCTCCTTGATGCGGGCCGCCTTGCCGCGCAGTTCCCTCAGGTAGTACAGCTTGGCGCGGCGCACCCGGCCCCGGGTGACCGGCTCGATCTTGTCGATCGACGGGCTGTGCACGGGGAAGGTACGCTCCACGCCCACGCCGTAGCTGACCTTGCGGACGGTGAACGTCTCCCGGGCCCCGCTGCCCTGGCGCCTTATCACCACGCCCTGGAACACCTGGATCCGTGAGCGGTTCCCCTCCGTGACCCGGACGTGGACCTTGAGCGTGTCCCCGGGCCGGAAGTCCGGGATGTCAGACCGGGTCTGGGCCTGCTCGATTTCGGCAATCGCGGTATGCATGACAGCGGTTTCCTCGGTGGTGGTCGTTACGGGCACCCGGCGGCCGGCTCGCGCCAGCGGGACTTTCGGGATCCCCGGCCAGGTGCCTGGAAAAGACAGCGGACTTCAGTGTGCCATATCTTCGCCACTAACCGGAAAGCCAGCCGCCGGCGACCCCTCCCCCGCGGCCGTGAACCCGGCCTCGGCCAGCACCTGCCGGTCGCGCCGGTCCAGGTCGCGCAGGGCCCCGATGAGGTCCGGCCGGTGGGCGGCGGTCCGGCGCAGCGCCATGTCGCGGCGCCAGCGCGCGATCGCGGCGTGGTTGCCCGATAGCAGCACCTCGGGCACCTCGCGCTCGCGCCAGGCCCGCGGCCGGGTGTAGACGGGACCCTCGAGCAGCCCGCGCATGGCGCCTGCGGGTTCCCCGTCGCCGCCGAACGAGTCGTCCCCGGCCGAGGACGCGTTGCCCAGGACGCCCGGCAGCAGCCGTCCCACCGCCTCGATCATGACCAGGGCGGCGGCCTCGCCGCCGGCCAGCACGTAGTCGCCGACGCTCACTTCGTCCACCGGCATCCGGCCCCGCATCGCCTCGATGACCCGGCCGTCGATGCCCTCGTAACGCCCGCAGGCGAACACCAGCCGCGATTCGGTCGCGTACCTGGCCGCCATGTCCTGCGAGAACGGCAACCCGCTCGGCGTCGGCACGACCAGCCGGGCCGACCCGGCGACCTCGCCGTCCGCGACCGGAATGATCTCATCGAGCGCTTCGCCCCAGACGTCTGGCTTCATCACCATGCCCGGGCCGCCGCCGAACGGCACGTCGTCCACGGTGTGATGGACGTCCCTGGCCCAGCGGCGCAGGTCGTGCACGCGGAACTCGATATCGCCCCGCGCCGCTGCCTTCCCGATCAGCGAGACCCCAAGCGGGCTGCCGAAATACTCGGGGAAGATCGTAACGATGTCGATGCGCATCGGCTACTGCGTCTGAGCGGAGTCGAGCAGTCCCGGCGGCGGGTCGATGACGACAAGGCCGGCCCGCACGTCGACCTCGGGCACGATCGCCTTCACGAACGGCACCAGGTGATCGCCGCCCTGGCCGTCCGCGCGCCGCACCACCAGCAGGTCCTGGCCGTGGTGCAGCACGTCCGTGACCACGCCCACCGGGTCGCCGGCCGAGGTCCGGACCGACAGGCCGATCAGCTCGTGGTCGCGGAACTCGTCCGGGTCACCGATTTCCGGCAGCTGGCTAGAATCCACGCTCAGCCAGCTGCCGGTCAGCTCTCCGGCCGCGGTCCGGTCGGTGATCCCGGCGAACGCGACCAGGAGCTGTCCCGAGTGCCAGCGCGCGGCGGCGACCGTGAGCCGCTCGCTGTCCGCGGGCTCGCGGCCCTGCGCGCCGGCGTCGTCATCGGAACTCCGGACGTCCAGGATGGCGCCCACGGCGAACCGGAGGTCAGGCTCGTCGGTCCTGACCCCGATCACGACCTCGCCGCGGATCCCGTGCGGACGGCCTATCCGGCCGACGATTACCCGCATGGGGTAAGCGGACCTCGTTGGCGTCTAGCAGGTCGATGCGGACGTAGCGGCCCGCCGCCAGGGCGCTGATCACGGTACGCAGCGCTCTGGCGGTGCGCCCGCCCCGGCCGATGACCTTGCCGAGGTCGTCGGGATGCACCCGCACCTCGAGGACGTTGCCCCGGCGCAGCGTCCTGCTGGCTACCTGAACGTCGTCCGGAAACTGGACGATGCCCCGGACCAGGTGCTCGAGGGCTTCCTCAAGCACGTTAGGCTCCGCTCCCCGGCTCGTCAGCCGCGGCCTTTGCGTCAGCGGCGCCCTCGCTCGAGGCGGCGGCACCCTCGCTCGGGGCTTCGGCGGATTCCGGGGCTTCCGGGGTTTCCTGGGCCGTGCCGGCGGAGGCCTTGGCGTCTCCGCCGTTCGCCTCGGCCTTGGCCCGGCTCTTGGCCGCGCCGTCCTTGGCCGCGCTGTCCTTGGGCGGGGCGTCCTTGGCCGCGCTGTCCTTGGCCGCGCTGTCCTTGGGCGGGGCGTCCTTAGGTGCGCTGTCCTTGGGCGGGGCGTCCTTGGCGGGCTTGGCCGCCCTGGACTGGGTCCCGGCCTTGCTCTCCTTGGCCCCTCTGTCTTCCTTGGCTTCCTTGCTGGCCTGGCTCTCCTTGGCGGCGGCCGTGAAGCGCTCCTTCTTGTCCGCGCGGGGCTCGGCCGTCCGGAGGGTCCCCTCGGTCCCGGGTTCCCCGGTGAACTTCTGCCAGTCCCCGGTGATCTTGAGCAGGACGCGGACCGGGTCGGTGGGCTGCGCGCCCACCGAGAGCCAGTGCTGCACCCGCTCGGAGTTCACTTCGATTCGCGAGGGCTCGGCCTTCGGGTGATACAGGCCGATCTCCTCGATGGCGCGCCCGTCGCGCTTGGTGCGCGCGTCCGCGACAACGATCCGGTAGTAAGGCTCCCGGATCTTGCCCAGGCGCTTCAGCTTGATCTTGACAGCCACGACTGTGGTCTTCTCCCAGCGTTAGATGCGATACGGCGGACCCGCGACGACCGGGGAACAGCCGACGGGACCGCACAGATGAGCCAGGCCGGGCGAACGAGGAGAGGGCGTCGCATGGCCTAGCGGTCAGCATCACATTGTGCCAGATAACCGTCGCTGACTAGTAATCGTCGCCGAACCTGGCCGCCCCGGGAGCGGGCCGGTCGCTAATGAGGTCCCCGCCGGGCGGAATGCCCCCTCTGGCCAGGCCGCAGAGGCGGGACGGTCGCAGTTTCAGGAGGGTGCCGTCCCGGGAACTCTAGGAGCAGAAGAGATAAGCGGGGCATCAGATGCCAGAGGGGCGGGAGCCGAAGGCCGGACAGAAGGGGCGGGAGCGGAAGAGGCGCATAACACGAATTGGATGAGGCGATATCCAGGGTGGTCGGAGGGGCCCCGACCTTGGGGTCTCACAGATTGAAACAGTTACATAACGTACGTTGACTAGCGCCAAACGGGCATCCTAGCGTTGCCATACTGTTCTATATATGTACGTTCGTTCGCAGAGCGCACGAAACCATCGGCGCGGCGAGCAGCGGACTCTCACTATGTGATAGGAGCCGGCATATTAGGCATCCCGCACCGAGGCCCTCTGGACCCGGTGAGGCCGGGCGTGCGTTGCTTCACCCAGCCCCACCTCATTGGGATTTAAGTGATGTTAGCCTCATGACGCCACAGCACCCTGAGTTCAAATCCGCAGGGGTCGCCGGTGTCCCTCAGACGCGGTCCCGCGCCCTCGGCGCGACCTCAAAAGGAGATCGATTGCACATGAGTGACCAGACTGCGCAACCCGATAGCACTGCCAGGGGGGCCTGGGGGGATGGAATCCCCCCAGAAGCGGGGGCCTCGGGGGGGTTCGGGGGGGTCGTCCCCCCCGGGCGGCGGAGCAGGGGGGTCGTCCCCCCGGCTAGCAGAGCACCTCTCAGCCGGCGCGGCCTGCTGCGCGCGGCCGGCGCCAGTGCGGCCGTCGTGGGGGGCGGCGGACTGCTTGACGCCTGTAGCTCCGGCATCAAAGGCGCCACCGGCGGTTCCACGTCGACCGCGGCCGGCAGCGGCACCAAGGACATCGTGATCGGTTTCATCCACCCGCTCACCGGGGCGCTGGCCGGCTTCGGCACCTCGGACACCTGGATAATGAGCAAGATCGCCCAGACATCGCAGTACAAGAACGGGTTCAAGATCGGCGGCAAGACCTACCGGGTCTCGGTCAAGTCCTACGACACCCAGTCCGACCCCAACCGGGCCGGCGACCTGGCCAGCCAGGCCATCCTGTCCGACAAGGTAGACCTGCTGCTGACCTCCTCCACGCCCGAGACCGTCAACCCGGTCGCGACCAAGGCCGAGACCCTGGGCACGCCGGTGATCTGCGGCAACGTGCCCTGGCAGGCCTGGTACGCCAACCTGGGCGGCAACCCCACCCCGGGCAAGAGCACGTTCAAGCCCAAGTTCGCATCGATGTACTTCCTGGGCGTCAACGACCTGTGCGAAGCCTTCATCCCGATGTGGAACAAGATCCACGCCCAGCTGCACACCGACAAGGTCGTCGCCTGCACCTTCCCGAACGACTCGGACGGCAACGCCTTCCGTGCCGCGTGGCCGATCTTCGCCAAGCCGGCCGGCTACACGCTGGTCGACCCGCCCGCCTATACCGACGGGCTGACCAACTACTCCTCGATGATCAGCTCGTTCAAGTCGGCCAAGTGCGACTTCTTCACCAACGTGCCGCTGCCGCCGGACTTCAACGTGATGTGGAAGCAGGCGGCCCAGCAGGGCTTCAAGCCGAAGCTGGCCACGGTGGCCAAGGTGCTGCTGTTCCCCGGCGACGTGAAGGCGCTCGGGAACCTGGTCAACAACGTGGCCACCGACGCGTGGTGGGTGCCCGGGATGCCGTGGAAGTCCTCGCTCACCGGGGAGACCTGCACGCAGATCGCCAGCGAATACGAGTCGGCCACCAACCAGCAGTGGGTGCAGTCGCTCAGCAACTACAGCCTCTTTGAGGTCGCCTACGCGGTGCTGACCTCGGTGAGCGACCCGCACAACAAGGCCGAGGTGGCCGCCGCACTGTACAAGGTGAACATCCAGGCCCTGGCCGGGCCGCTCGACTGGACCTCGAGCAAGAACCCGGCCCCCGGCGTGGTGGACACCCCGTGCGTCGGCGTGCAGTGGAAGCCCAGCTCCAAGTGGGGCTATTCCATGCAGGTCGTCGACAATACGCTGATGCCGAACGTGCCGCTCACCGGAACGCTCGTGCCGACGAACAAGTAACCGGATGACAAGTCCCCTGCTCGAACTGGATCACGTGACGAAGAGGTTCGGCCGCGTCGTCATCGCGGAAGACCTCTCGTTCGCCGTCGGGCCAGGCGACACGGTCGGGATCGTGGGGCCGAACGGAGCGGGCAAGACCAGCCTGTTCGGCCTCATCTCCGGTGACCTGTCGCCCGGCGCCGGGCAGATCGCCTTCGCCGGGCGCCCGGTGACCAAGCTGGACGCCGCGGCGCGGTGCCGGCTCGGCATCGGGCGCACGTACCAGGTGCCCCGGCCGTTCACCGACATGACCGTGTTCGAGAACGTGCTCGTGGCCGCGCAGCAGGGCGGCGGCCTGCGCCGCCGGGCCAGCTACGCGTCGGCGGTGCAGGCCCTCGAGCGGGCCGGCATGACCGGCGAGGCCAACCTGCCCGCCGCCCGGCTCGGCCTGCTGCAGCGCAAGCGGCTGGAACTCGCCCGCGCCCTGGCGTCGCGGCCCAGGCTGCTGCTGCTCGACGAGGTCGCGGGCGGCCTCACCGACCCCGAGGTCGCCCAGCTGGTCGAGATCGTCCGCGGCGTCAATGCCGAGGGCATCGCGGTGATCTGGATCGAGCACGTGGTGCGCGCGCTCACCCCGGTGGTGAGCAGGCTTATCTGCCTGGCCGGCGGCACATTCGTCGGCGACGGCGACCCAGAGACAGTGCTGGCCAACCCGGCCGTCCGCGAGGTCTTCCTCGGCTCCGAGCTCAGCGCCTCTCTCAGCGGCGGCACCCTCACCGCCGAGGTCGGCGACCCGGGAGAGACCCTATGACTGAGCCGAGGCGGGCGGATAACGGCAACACGCCCCTCCTGGAGGTCATGGACCTGACCGTGCACCACGGGCAGCTGCGGGCGCTGGACCGCGTATCGCTGCGGGTGTTCCCCGGCGAGGTGTACGCGATCATCGGCGCGAACGGCGCGGGCAAGTCGACGCTGCTGCGCACGATCGCAGGCCTGCACCAGCCGACCGAAGGCTCGATCCTGTACGACGGCAAGAACATGACCAAGGTCAGGCCGGAACGCCGCGCCACCAGCGGGATCGGCATGGTGCCGGAGGGGCGGCGGCTCTTCGGCTCGCTCACGGTGGAGGAGAACCTGCTGGTCGGCGCCACGTACGCGCGGAAGGGGCCGTGGACGATCGAGCACGTCTACGAGCTGTTCGGCTGGATGAGGGAGCGCAGGACCCAGCGCACGGCCCAGCTGTCCGGCGGCGAGCAGCAGTCGGTCGCCATCGGCCGGGCGCTGGTCGCCAACCCGCGGGTGCTGCTGCTCGACGAGCTTTCCCTGGGCCTGGCGCCGGTGATCGTCCAGCGCATCTACGCCATGCTGCCGCAGATCCTGGCCACCGGGCTCACCGTGCTGCTGGTCGAGCAGGACGTCAGCCAGGCGCTGCGGGTGGCGTCCCATCTGCAGTGCCTGCTCGAGGGGCACACCACGCTGGAGGGCCGGCCCGCCGACGTCACCCCGGCCCAGGTCGAGGCGGCGTACTTCGGCCTGTCCCAAAGCGCCCCGGGGGCTGTCGGTGAAGGGAGCGAGCCGTAATGCAATGGGTCAACGACATCATCCAGGGCATCCTGACCGGAGGGCTCTACGCGCTGTTCGCCTGCGGGCTCTCGCTGATGTTCGGGGTCATGAAGGTCGTCAACCTGGCGCACGGCGACCTCGCGGTCATCGGCGCCTACATCGCCCTCGGCGTCATCACCGTCACCCACGTCCCGGTGCTCTGGTCGTTCGTGATCGTGGTGCCGATCATGGCGGTGCTCGGCTACGTGCTCCAGCGAACCTTGATCCAGGCGGCGCTGGACCGCGGCGTGCTCATCACGCTGCTGGTGACGTTCGGGCTTTCCGTGGTGATCGAGAACGCGCTGCTGCAGTTCATCAACGCCGACAGCCACTCCCTCGGGGTCGGCAACGCCATCATCACCGGCTCGTTCTCGGTCGGCTCGCAGATCCAGATCGCCTACCTGCTGCTGCTGATCTTCGCGGTGGCCGTGGTGGTCCTGCTCGGCCTGCAGTACTTCCTGTCCGGCTCCCGGTACGGCCGGATGATCCGGGCGGTGGCCGACGACCAGGAGGCGGCCCAGCTCTCCGGCATCGACTACCGGCACGTGTTCGGCATCGCGGCGGCGATCGCGTTCGCCACGGTGGCGCTGGCCGGCATCGCCTACGGCATGTACTCGCAGTTCTCGCCGACCACCGGCACCGACACGATCCTGCTCTTCGCGTTCGCCGCGGTGGTGATCGGCGGCCTCGGCTCGCTGTGGGGCACGCTGCTCGGCGGCGTGGTGCTCGGCGTCGCCCAGCAGATCGGCGCCCAGATCAACCAGTCCGATCAGTTCCTGGCCGGATACATCGTCTTCCTGGTCGTCCTGGCGCTCCGGCCTCAGGGCCTTACCACCCGGAGGGCGCAATCATGAGCGTCGTGACAGACACCTCGGTCCGTTCGGAAGAAAATTACCGGGTGACCCGGTCACGCAGGAACGTGGCCTGGACCGGAGCCGGCGCCCTGATCGTCGTGGTGGTGCTGGCCCTGTTCCCCTACATCGTGTACTCCGGCACCACCTCCCTGATGGTGCAGGGGTTCATCGTGGTCATCCTGGCCAGCATGTGGAACCTGATGGCGGGCTACGCGGGCCTGGTGTCGGTGGGACAGCAGGCGTTCATAGGACTCGGGGCGTACTTCGTGCTGATCCTGGCCCAGCACAGCCTCTCGCCGTTCGGCGGGCTGCCGGTGGCCGCGATCGGCTGCGGCGTGGCCGCCGTGCCGATGTGGTGGCTGGTCTCCCGGCTGCGCAGCGGGTACTTCGCGATCGCGACCTGGGTGCTCGCGACGACGGTGATGCTGTTCATCGAGAAGTTCCCGTCCATCGGCGGCGGCACCGGCATGTCGCTGCCCGGTGTGTCCGGCTACGACCCCACGCTGCTCATCGCCTACACCTACTGGATCGGGCTGGCCGTCACGGTCCTGGCGCTGGTCACCGTGTACCTGCTGCTGCGCGGGCGGCTCGGCCTGGTGCTCACCGCCATCCGCGACGACGAGGTGGCCGCGCGCAGTTCCGGGGCGCGGGTCGGCCTGGCCCGGATGCTGGTCTTCGTGGTGGCCGCGGTCGGCTGCGGCGCGGCCGGGGCGCTGCTCGCCCTCAGCCAGCTCATCGTGCAGCCGGGCGCCGTGTTCACCGTCCAGTGGACCGCCAAGATGGCGTTCGCGACAATCATCGGAGGGCTCGGCACGATCGAGGGGCCGATCCTCGGCGCCATCGTGTACATGGTGCTGCAGCAGACGCTGCAGTCCCACAACGCCTGGTACCTGATCATCCTCGGGCTGGTGGCGATCCTCGTCGCGCTGTTCGCGCGCCGCGGGCTGTGGGGGCTCATCGACGACCGCCTGCACATCCGGCTGTTCCCGGTTGGGTACTGGCTCTGGGCGCCCGGCAGCGCCGGCCGGCGAGGCCTCGGCAAGCGCGGGATCAGCCCGCGCGGGATCAGCCCGCGCGGGATCAGCCCGCGCGGGATCAGCCATCGCCGGGGAGGCCGGCACAGCTGAGCCGGGCCCGGCTGAGCCGTGCTAGCTGATCCGGGCAGAATGGTCGCGTGCTGCTTAGTGAGATCGCTGAGGTGTCGCGGACCGTGGCCACCACCAGCGCCCGGCTGGCGAAGATCGAGACGCTGGCCGGCGCGCTGCGCGCGGCCGGGCCGCTCGAGGTGCCCATCGCCGTGGCCTATCTGTCCGGTGAGCTGCCGCAGCGCCAGATCGGCGTCGGGTGGGCGGCCCTGCGGGACGGGTTCCCGCCCGCCGCTGCGCCCGCGCTCACCCTGAGCGACGTGGACACGGGCTTCTCCGCGATCGGGGCGGTCTCAGGGAAGGGGTCGGCGGCGGCGCGCAAGGCGCTGGTCGGCGAGCTGTTCGGCCGGGCCACCGAGGACGAGCAGCGGTTCCTTTTTGGGCTCCTCTCTGGAGAGCTGCGCCAGGGAGCGCTGGAGGGAGTGATGACCGAGGCCGTGGCGCGGGCGGCTTCGGTGCCGGTCGCCGAGATCCGCCGGGCCATGATGCTGCGCGGCTCGCTGGGCGCGGTGGCCGCCGCCGCGCTGGCCGGCGGCAGCGGCGCGCTGGCCGCCTTCGGCCTGGAGGTCGGGCGCCCGGTCCGGCCGATGCTCGCCGCCAGCGCGGCCAGCATCGACGACGCCCTGGCCAAGGTCGGCGGCACGGCCGCGGTGGAGTGGAAGCTCGACGGCATCAGGATCCAGGCGCACCTGTCCGGCGGGAACGTCCGCCTGTTCACCCGGACCCTCGACGACATCACGGCCCGGCTGCCCGAGGTGGTGGCGGTGCTGGCCAAGCTGCCGCTGTCCAGCGCGGTGCTGGACGGCGAGCTGATCGCGCTGCGCGAGGACGGCCGACCACTGCCGTTCCAGGACACCGCGGCCCGCACCGCCAGCCTGGACAGCGGGGGCTCTTCGGCTCCGCTGTCCGTGTTCCTGTTCGACGCCCTGCACCTGGAGGGCGCCGACCTGATCGACTCCGAAGACCAGCAGCGGCACGCCGCGCTGGCCCGGGCCGTCCCCGCCGAGCTGCTCATGCCGCGCCTGGTCACCTCCTCGGCCGACGAGGCCACGGCCTTCTTCTCCGGCGCGCTGGCCCACGGGCACGAAGGCGTCGTGGTCAAGTCGCTCGACGCTAAGTACGCGGCCGGCCGCCGCGGCGCCGGGTGGATCAAGGTCAAGCCGCGGCACACGCTCGACCTGGTGGTGCTGGCCGTCGAGTGGGGCCACGGACGGCGCCGCGGCTGGCTGTCCAACCTGCACCTGGGCGCCCGCGACCCTGCGACCGGCGGTTACGTCATGCTGGGCAAGACGTTCAAGGGGCTGACCGACGAGCTGCTGACCTGGCAGACCGAACGGCTGCTGGCGCTGGAAGACCGCCGGGACTCCTACACCGTCTACGTCCGCCCCGAACTGGTTGTGGAGATCGCCTTCGACGGCGTCCAGCGCAGCCCACGCTACCCCGGCGGCCTCGCGCTGCGGTTCGCCCGCGTGCTGCGCTACCGCGAGGACAAGAGCGCCGCCGAAGCCGACACCATCGACACCGTCCGCGCGCTCAGCAACGCTCCATGATCATGTGCCATCGGGCTCAGAAAATGACGCCTAACGGCACACGATCACTTCTTCTTGCGCTTGTTGCCGCCGCGGAACGCGGCCGGGATGTTGCCCTGCGCCGAGGGCGGGATGCCCGGCATGTTTGCGAGCTGGTCGGCCAGGCTCTCCGGAAAGCCTTCCGGCAGGCCGCCGCCGAGGCCGCCAAGACCGCCGGACCCACCCGGGCCGCCAGCCCCCCCTGGGCCGCCTGGGGCCCCGGGACCGCTGCCCGTAGCGCCCTGCCCCTGACCGGCGCCGCGGGCTAGTTCGGCGGCACGGCGCGGGTCGCCGCTGCGCGGCGCCTTCTTCTTGGTCTTCTTGCGGGCCGGCTTGCCCGCCGCCCGCCGGGCCGCGCCGACGCCGGGCATCGGCGGCATGCCCGGGATGCCGCCGCTGAACATCGCCTTCATCTGCTTCTGGCCCTCGAAGAAGTTCGTGACCAGCTGGGAGACCTCACCGATGGCGACCCCGGAGCCCTTGGCGATGCGCGCCCGGCGGGAGCCGTTGATGACCTTCGGGTTGCGGCGTTCCTCCGGCGTCATAGACCGGACGATCGCCTCGGCCCGGTCCAGGTCCTTGTCATTGACCTGGTCGAGCTGTTCCCGGTACCGGCCCGCGCCCGGCAGCATGCCGAGCAGGTTCCCGATCGGCCCCAGCTTGCGCACCATGGACAGCTGCTCGACGAAATCCTCGAGCGTGAAGCCCTCGCCGGAGGCGAGCCGCCCGGCCAGGTTCGCGGTCTGGTCGGCGTCGAACGCCTTCTCGGCCTGCTCGATCAGGGTGAGGATGTCCCCCAGGTCCAGGATGCGCGACGCCATCCGGTCCGGGTGGAACATGTCGAATTCCTCGAGCTTCTCGCCCGAGGAGGCGAACATGATCGGGCGCCCGGTCAGCTCCACGATGGATAGCGCGGCACCGCCGCGCGCGTCGCCGTCGAGCTTGGTCAGCACCACGCCGTCGTAGCCGACCCCGTCCAGGAACGCCTGCGCGGTCGCCACCGCGTCCTGGCCGATCATCGCGTCGACCACGAACAGGATCTCGTCCGGCTCGACGGCGTCCCTGATCGCGATGGCCTGCGCCATCATCTCCGCGTCCACGCCCAGGCGGCCCGCGGTGTCGATGATGACCATGTTCTGCTGGCGGCGCCTGGCCTCCTCCAGCGAGTCCCGGGCGGCGACCACCGGGTCGCCGACGCCGTTGCCAGGGAACGGCGCGTAGACCGGGACGCCCGCCCGCTCGCCGAGCACCTGAAGCTGCAGCACCGCGTTGGGCCGCTGCAGGTCGGCCGCGACCAGCATCGGGGTGTTACCCTGCCCCTTCAGCCACAGCGCGAGCTTGGCCGCCAGCGTGGTCTTACCCGAACCCTGCAGGCCGGCCAGCATGATCACGGTCGGCGGCACCTTGGCGAACCGCAGCCGCCGCTCCTCGCCGCCGAGGATGCCGATGAGCTCCTCGTTGACGATCTTGATGACCTGCTGGGCCGGGTTCAGTGCGGCGGAGACCTCCTCACCGCTGGCCCGCTCCTTGACCCGGGCGATGAACTGCCTGACGACCGGGAGCGCGACGTCCGCCTCGAGCAGGGCGATGCGGATCTCACGGCATGTCGCGTCGATGTCGGCGGGGGACAGCCGACCGTGGCCGCGCAGGGAGGTAAAAACCTGCGTCAGCCGGTCAGAAAGGGTGTCAAACACAAGACCCAGGCTACCGAACGGTCCGTGGTACCCGCGTCCTCAGCGGCTAAGCCGCCACGGTGGCCTGACGTGGTTAGCTACTCGCCCCGCGCGGTAAGTCACCCAGCGCGGCCAGGACCGAGTGCGCGATCGTGCGGCGCAGGTCGTCGGCGGCCAGCGGCTTGCCGTCGCCGTCGGTCACGTAGAACACGTCGACCACCTCGGCCCCGAGCGTCTCTACCCGGGCCGCGCGCACGTCCAGGCCGCACTCGCCCAGCGCCCGGCCGACCCGCCACAGCAGGCCCGGGGCGTCGTGGGCGCGCACCTCCACCACGGTGGCGGTCTCCGACGCGTCGTCGATCAGGCTCACCCTGGGTGCGGGCACCGAAGCGGCACGCGGCCGGACCGCGCGGGCGCGGCGGTCGAGCCGGTCCTCGACGTCCAGCCGCCCCTGCAGCATCCGGCGCAGGTCGGCGGCCACCAGCGTGGCGTCGGGCGGGTCCCCGAACTCGGGCTCCACGTCGAACACGGTGACGGCGGTGTTCCCGACCGTCGTCGCGTTCGCGCTCCGCACCGTCAGCCGGTGCGAGGCCAGCACCCCCGCGGCCCGCCACAGCAGGCCGGGCCGGTCGGGGGCCACCACGGTCACCTCGGAGCCGCGCACCGTGGCCGCCGGGGCGCCCTCGGCGGCCAGCGCCAGCTGGTCGTCGCGCAGCGGCGCGGGCTGCGGCATCGGGTCCCCGTCGAGCACGGACTCCACCCGCCGCACCAGGTCCGCGACCAGGGTCGCCTTCCAGTCGTTCCACGCGGCGGGCCCGGTCGCCAGCCCGTCCGCGATGGCCAGGGCGTGCAGCAGCTCGAGCAGGACACGGCTGCGCACGGTCGTCGCGACCTGCTTCACGGTCACCGGGTCGTCCAGGTCGCGCCGGGTCGCGACCATCGGCAGCAGCAGGTGGAACCGGACCGCCGAGGCGACAAGCTCCACGTCCGGGGCGGGCAGGCCCATCCGGCGCCCGACATCCCGCGCCACCACCTCGCCGGTGACGCTGTGGTCCCCCGGCCAGCCCTTGCCCACGTCGTGCAGCAGCGCGGCGAGCAGCAGCAGGTCGGGCCGGGCCACTTCCCGGGTCAGCGCGGCGGCGCGCGCGGCCGCCTCGGCCAGGTGACGGTCGACGGTGAAGGTGTGCAGCGGGTTGCGCTGCGGCCGGTTCCTGACCCGCTCCCAGTCCGGGATCAGCGCGGTGACCAGGCCCTCGGTATCGAGCGCCTCCCACACGCTGACCGCGGCCTGGCCGGCCCCGAGCAGGGAGAGCAGCGCGTCCCTGGCGGCCGCGGGCCAGGGGACGGGCAGCGGGGGGCATTCGGTCAGCCGGTCCAGGGTCCGCGGCGCCAGCGGCAGCCCGGCCTGGGCGGCCGCGGCGGCGGCGCGCAGCACCAGCGTCGGGTCGGCGGCCGGGTCGGCGGCCCGGGCCAGCACCACCTCGCCGTCCTGTTCCACCACCCCGTCCGCGAGCGGGCGGCGTTCGGCCTGACGGCGCCGCAGCCGGCGGCCGCGCAGCCGGTCGGCCTGGCGGAAGGCGTGATCGACCGCGTAGGCGACGGTCCGCGCGGCGCCGGCCAGCATCCGGAGCAGCACGTCCCCGTCGAGCAGCCCGAGGGCCCGGGCCACCTCGTCCTGCTCCTCGAGCACGAGCCGGTCCAGCCGCCGCCCGGTGACCTCGTGCAGCGCGTGCCGGGCGTCGAGTATCTGCTCGTACGCCGTGCGGACCTTGGGGCCGGGGGCGGGCGCCACCCAGGCGGCCGCCACCGCCTGGATCGCGTGCACGTCCCGCAGGCCGCCCCGGGCCTCCTTCAGGTCGGGCTCGAGCAGGAAGGCGAGCTCCCCGCTGGTCCTGGCCCGCTCGTCATGGGCGGCGTGCAGCTCGGCCAGCCGCGCGGGCGCGGCTGACCGCCAATCCTCCAGGGCACCCGCCCGCAGTCGTTCGGTCAGGTCCGGGTCACCGGCCACGTGCCGGGCGGACAGCAGCCCGAGCGCGACCTTCAGGTCGGACCGCGCCACCCGCCTGGCCTGCGGCACGGTGCGCACCGCGTGGTCCAGTTCGGCACCGGAGTCCCAGACCGGATACCAGATCCGGTCCGCGATGCTCGCGATGTCGTCCCGGCCGCCGTGCAGCAGCAGCACGTCCAGGTCGCTGCGCGGCAGCAGTTCCCGGCGCCCGTATCCGCCCACCGCCACGAGAGCCACGCCGGCCTCGGCCCCGAGGAGTTCGGCCAGCCATCGGTCGACCTGCGTAGTCCGGCGGGCACGATCTGCAGCGAACGATGTCATTGCTTCCACGCGTCCCCCGGACTACTCATAAGATGCCCGTCAGATCGCGTCCGGCCCGCGCTCTCCGGTGCGCACTCTGACTACCGTCTCAACCGGAACCGACCAGACCTTCCCGTCGCCGATCCGGCCGGTCTGCGCCGCCTTGACCACGACTCCGATCAGGTCCTCGGCGTCCTCGTCGTCGCACAGGATCTCGACGCGGACCTTCGGTACCAGGTCGACCTGGTACTCAGCCCCGCGGTACACCTCCGTGTGCCCGCGCTGCCTGCCGTATCCGCTTGCTTCCGTGATCGTCAGGCCATGGACGCCGAACGCCTGCAGCGCGGCCTTGACGTCGTCCAACTTGAACGGCTTGATGACAGCGGTAATGAGCTTCATCTGGTGTCCCTTCGGAGTCCTGTACCGACCTTCCGATGCCGACGTTTCACCGGAGGCGACGGCATGTGTCGGCCGCGTGAAACACCCAGGGTCCTTGTTACAACTATGTTTCCGGCCCGCCCCTCAGCCGAGGATGGCGTCCACGAAGGCACCGGCATCGAACGGGGCCAGGTCGTCCGGTCCCTCGCCGAGGCCGACCAGCTTGACGGGAACACCCAGCTCACGCTGCACCGCGATGACGATCCCGCCTTTGGCCGTGCCGTCCAGCTTGGTCAGCACGATCCCGGTGACGTCGACTACCTCGGCGAACACCCGGGCCTGGCGGAGCCCGTTCTGCCCGGTGGTCGCGTCGAGCACCAGCAGGACCTCGTCGACCGTGGTCTTCTTCTCCACCACGCGCTTGACCTTGCCGAGCTCGTCCATCAGCCCGACCTTGGTGTGCAGCCGGCCGGCGGTGTCCACGACCACCACGTCGACGCCTTTTTCGATGCCCTCGCTCACCGCGTCGAACGCGACGCTGGCCGGGTCGGCGCCGTCACGGTCGGCCCGCACCGTCTCGGCGCCCACCCGCTGTCCCCACGTCTGCAGCTGGTCGGCCGCCGCCGCGCGGAACGTGTCGGCCGCGCCGAGCAGCACGGTGTGCCCGTCCCCGATCAGCGCCCGCGCGAGCTTCCCGCAGGTCGTCGTCTTACCGGTGCCGTTCACGCCCACCATGAGGATGACCGCGGGCACGCCGTTATGCGGCGAGGTGCGCAGCGACCGGTCGGTGTCCTCGCCAAGCTGGGTCAGCAATTCGCCCCGCAGCAGCGCGCGCACCTCATCCGGGCCGCGGACACCGAGCACCTTGACCTTGGTGCGCAGGTCGTCGACCATCAGCCGGGCAGGCACCACGCCCACGTCGGCCGTGATCAGCACCTCTTCGATCTCGTCCCAGGTCTCGTCATCGAGCCGGTCCCTGGACAGCAGGTTCAGCAGGGCCGACCCCACCGAACTCTGCGACCGGGCGAGCCGGGCGCGCAACCGCACCAGCCGCCCCGCCGACGGCGGCGGGCGCTCGATCTCGAGCACCCCGGTCGCGGCCGCGGGGGTTTCCTGTGCGGCGCCCGTCTCCTCGGCTCCCCCGCCGCCAACTGCGGGCGCAGCCGGCGGCACCTGCGGCGCCGGGCCCGGGGGCGCGGAGACGGAGCGGCCCCGGCGCGGCCGGACGAACAGCAGCCAGCCGCCGGTTCCGACCGCCAGGACGGCGATGACAATGATCAGGATCACGTATTCCATCAGGCCTCCAGTCTTCCAGACCCTGCGCCCCACCGTAGCCGCTGGGGTCTGTGGCACGGCCCTGATGGAAGTCAGCGCGCGCCGCTTCCCGCGCGGTCAGACCAGCACGAGCTCGCGGTCTTCTTCAGCCTCCGGCTGAAGTTGCGGCTGTGGCTCCGGCTGCGGCTGCGGCTGCCGCGGCAGGTCACGCCGCAGCCCGCCCCGAGGCGGCCGGCCGGGACTGGCGGGCCTGGCCACGGCAGGCGCGATCAGCATCACCGCCGAGAGCGCGGTGGTCAGGCCGACGAGAACGGCCAGGACCAGGAGTACGTCATTGAAGAGCTGCGTGTCGATCATCTGAAGTCCCCGTAATGATTTGTTTACATCGTTTACTGTGACGATTATCGTGTGCCTGAGTTAATGCCGTCAACTTAATTAGTGACGCTAACGCGCGGCTTGGCGGGGAATCCTCAGGTCATCCCCACGGCCGACGGTCTCGTTCGGTGGGACGAGCAAAGGCTGGCGAGGCGCATGGGAACCCCACGCGCCCCGGCTTCGCTCCCCAGGACGCCGGAGGTCCCGGTCCCCTGCCCAGGCAGCGCCATGAAACCGGACTTTCAAGACGTTTCAACGCTATGAGATCCGGGGCTCATAGCGTTAATGGTTTTCCGGCGACGGCTACGTGTGGAACGCAGGATGCGAATGGGGTCTCTGATGAGTAACGGTGCGGGTGGGGCGGGCGCGGCGCGAGAGGTGCAGCCTCAGGCGGGCTGGCGGGTGGCGATCTGCTGGCTGATGACGGTGGAGACGCCGTCGCCGCGCATGGTGATGCCGTAGAGGGCGTCGGCGGCTTCCATCGTGCGGCGCTGGTGGGTGATGACGATGAGCTGGGAACTCTCCCGCAGCTCATCGAAGATTAGGAGCAGCCGCTGCAGGTTGGTGTCGTCCAGCGCCGCCTCCACCTCGTCGAGCACGTAGAACGGCGAGGGGCGGGCCTTGAAGATCGCGAACAGGTAGGCGATGGCGGTCAGCGACCGCTCCCCGCCGGACAGCAGCGACAGCCGCTTGACCTTCTTGCCCGGCGGCCTGGCCTCGATCTCGATGCCGGTGGCCAGCATGTCGTCGGGTTCGGTCAGCACCAGGTTGCCCTGCCCGCCGGGGAAGAGCCGGCCGAAGAGCTGCTCGAACTCGCGGGCCGTGTCGGCGTAGGCGGAGGCGAACACCTCCTGCACCCGGTCGTCGACCTCCTTGACCACGGTGAGCAGGTCGCGCCGGGTCTTGCGGAGGTCCTCGAGCTGGGTGGCCAGGAAGTTATGCCGCTCGGTGAGCGCCTCGTACTCCTCCAGGGCCAGCGGGTTGACCTTGCCGAGCCGGTCCAGCTGGCGCTGCGCGTCGGCGGCCCGGCGCTCGGCCGCGGCCCGCTCGAAGCGCGACGGCAGGGCCGCCTCGTCGCCGATCACGGGCACCGGCGCCTCGGGGCCGTACTCGGCCACCAGGGCGTCCGCCTCCACCCCGAACTCCTCGAGCGCGTGCTCGGCCAGCTGCTGCAGCCGCAGCCGGTGCTCGGCCCGGGCGATCTCGGTGCCGTGCGCGGTGCTCACCACGGTGTCCAGGTCGCCGGCCAGCTCGCGGACCCGGGCCCGGACCGCCTTCAGTTCGGCGGCGCCGCCACTGCTCACCGCCTCGGCCTCGGCCCGCTTGGCCAGGGCCTGGTTCACCGACTGCTCGGCCGCCTCCACCGCGTACCGCGCGCCCAGCGCGACGGCCCGGGCCACGGCGGCCTGGGCGGCCCGCCGCCTGCGGCGTTCGGCCGCCCGCTGGCGGGTGGCGCGCTCGGCGGTCGCGGCGGCGGCGAGCGAGTCGGCGCGGCCGCCGATCGCCCGCAGGCGCTCCTCCGCGGTCCTGACCTCGAGCCTGGCCTCCATCTCGGCGTTGCGTGCCATGGTGCAGCGTTCGGCGAGTTCCTCCCGGACCGTCTCGTCCTGCGGCTCGGCTGACTCTCCGGCGTCGTCTTGAGCTTCGGCCTCGGCGAGCTCCTGCCGGAGCTGCTCCAGCCTGGTCAGGTCCTTCTCGGCCGCCAGCCGGGCCGAGGCGATGGCGGCGTCCAGCCGTTCGGCCTCCTCCCGCGCGGCCCGGGCCGCGCCGGCCAGCCGGCCGAGCCGGCCAGAGACCTCCGCCGCGGCCGCGTCGGCCTCGTGCCTGCGGGCCAGCGTCGCCGCCACCGACTGCCGGGCGGCCTCCTCGGCCTCGGCCGCGACCGCTAGCTGGCGGGCCGCCTCGTCGCACCGCTGCTCGGCCTCGGCCAGGCCGGCGGCCGCCTCGTCGGCCGCCGCCCGCATCTCGAGCAGGCTCTGCGGCCGGGCGCCGCCGCCCTGCGCCCAGTGCGACCCGAGCAGGTCACCGTCCCGGGTCACGGCCTTAAGACCAGGATTTTCCCGAACGACCTGGCGTGCCTCGCCCAGGTCAGCCGTCACCACCACACCGCGCAGAAGCTCGGCCGCGGCCTCCGCCAGCCCGTCGGGTGCGCGCACCAGATCGATGGCGCGCACTAGCCCTGAGCCGTGAGAGGCGGATGGGATTTGGGAGCCGGCTGGGGTTTGGGAGCCGGCTGGGGTTTGAGAGTCGGCTGGGGTTGCGGGGGTGGCTGGGGCGGTGGCGTCTTCGGCGGCGATGACCAGGGCGGCGCTCCCGGCGTCCTCGCGGCGCAGGGCGGCCAGGATCTCGGCGGCTGCGTCCAGGCCGGCCACCGCGACCGCGTCGGCGGCGGCGCCCAGGGCCGCGGCTATCGCCACCTCGTATCCCTCGGCCACCCGCAGCCGCGCGGCGAACGAGCCCGTCACGCCGCCGAACCTGGCCGGGTCGGCGAGCAGGGCCGCGGAGGCGTCCGCGCCGCGCCGCGCGGCTTCGCCCAGCGCCTCGGCCCGGGCCCGCCGGGCGGCCAGCTCGCGAGCTGATTCACGTTCGGCGGTGCGGAGAACCGAGGTCCGTTCGGCATATTCAGCCAGCGCCCCGGCCGCCCGCTCGTGCGCGGCGGCCAGCTCGCTACGGTCCTCGTCCCGCCCGCCGCCCAGGTCCTGCACCTGCTCATACTCGTCTTGCGCGAGGGCGGCGCGGTCCCGCGCCTCGGCGGCGGAGACCTCCAGCCGGTCCATCTCCTCCTGCGCGGCCGCGCTGCGGCTGTCCGCCGCGCCGACCTGCTCGCGCAGCCGGGCGACCCGGCCAGCGCGGGCGGCCGCGGTCTTGGCGCCCTCGGCCAGCCGGCGTTCGGCCGCGGCGAGCTCCGCCTCGGCGGCGGTGCGCTCGGCCATCGCGACGGCGAGCACCTCACGGCCCGCCTCCAGCCGCGTGGTCAGGCCTTCCTCTTCTTCTCGCAGCTCATCGGCCTGGCGGTCCAGCTCATCGGGGTCGCGGCCGGGGCGCTCGGGTTCGGTTGCCTCGGTCAGCAGGGTGTGCCGCTGCGCGGCCAGGTGCTGCGTGCTGCGCAGCCGTTCGGTCAGCGAGGACAGCGCGAACCAGGTCTCCTGCGCCCGGGCCAGCACCGCCGAGGCCTGCTGCGCGGCCCGGTCGAGCTCGTTCTCCTTGGCCCTGGCCTGGGCCAGCTCCTGCTCCAGGGCGGCGCGCCTGGCCAGCACCGCGGCCTCGTCCGCCTCGTCCCGCTGCAGGTCGGCGGCGAGCGTCACGTAGTCGTCGGCGAGCAGCCTCAGCCGGGCGTCCCGCAGCTCGGCCTGGATGACCGCGGCCTTCCTGGCCACCTCGGCCTGCCGGCCCAGCGGCTTGAGCCGACGGCTCAGCTCGGCGGTGAGATCGACCAGCCGGGTCAGGTTGACCTGCATCGCCTCCAGCTTGCGCAGCGCCTTCTCCTTGCGCTTGCGGTGCTTGAGGACGCCGGCCGCTTCCTCGATCAGGGCGCGCCTGGCCTCCGGGCCGGCGTGCAGGATGTCATCGAGCTGCCCCTGCCCGACGATCACGTGCATCTCGCGGCCCAGGCCCGAGTCGGATAGCAGCTCCTGCACGTCGAGCAGACGGCAGTGATCGCCGTTGATGGCGTACTCGCTCTGCCCGGACCTGAACATCAGCCGGCTGATCGTGACCTCGGCGTACTCGATAGGCAGGGCGCCGTCGCTGTTGTCGATGGTGAGCGTCACCTCGGCCCGGCCGAGCGGCGGCCGCGAGGTGGTGCCGGCGAAGACGACGTCCTCCATCTTGCCGCCGCGCAGCGACTTGGCTCCCTGCTCGCCCATCACCCAGGACAGGGCGTCGACGATGTTGGACTTGCCCGATCCGTTCGGGCCGACGACGCAGGTGATGCCGGGCTCGAGGCGGAGAGTGGTGGCGGAGGCGAAGGACTTGAAACCGCGGAGGGTGAGGCTCTTCAGGTACAAGTGCCGCCCCCTCCTCCCTGCTAGCTCACCGCGCCTAGCTCACCGCGCCTAGCTCACCGCGCCTAGCCCACCCGGGCTGACTCACCCGGGCCGGCTCACCTGGCTCCCCGCACCTTATCGCCCCGCGGCCCCCGATACGGCGAACCGCAGCTAACGTCGCGTGCCGGCGCTGGAGCAGGCATGCCAAAATACCCGGAAGTTCCCGCGGGAACACCGGCGACGGTGCTGGCTATCCGGGCTGTCTGTCCTGGCCCTCTATCTGTTCTGGCCCTCTATTTGGACCGCACCTTATGATGCCCATGTGACTATTGACATATAACGGGCAGATATACAACGAAGAGGGGCGCCACCAAAGGCGCCCCTGATCCGTTTCTCTGTCGTTTTGGCCGCGTCCCGCCAGCGTTCGTCAGACGAACGCAGGTTCGCGATCCGGCACCAGCACGTCCTCGTGGCCTGCCTCAACCGTGAGCGCGTCGTTCTCTTCCTGAAGCCGCACAAGCTCGGCTTCCAGGTCGCGTACTCGCTGCTGGAGGCGGCGCATCTCGGAAACAATGCGGGGATCCGGACCGCCGACGTGGCCGAATAGAGCCTTCGCCATTGTAAAAGGTCCTCCACGCTGAGTGACCAGAGTGGGCACATACTTAACACGCGCGGATCCGCGCGCGCAACCAACAGCAACTAGTCTCCCATCCGGGCGTTAGCTGGTCAAGTTGAGGGCACGCTGGATGCCGGTTATATACCTTATCGACCATAACAAGCTGTTTTCGTGGCATGGGCCTAACGGGGCGTAACGGAACTCCCTGGTCAGCGGCTGCTCGTTCCGGCTATGGCACGCACGGACCGTAACCACGAGGATGCGACATCGTCGTGGCTGCTGGCGCGGGGACGGGGTTGGTGGTGCGGGGGCGGGCCGCTACCACGTCGATGTCACATCGGGGTGGCTATAGCAACGGCGATGTGACATCGCCGTTGTTGCTGGAGCGGGGTACGGGGTGCTGTTTGCCCGGGTGCGAGCCTGGGTTCGGGTTAGAGGCGGGCGCGGCGGGGGCGGGGCTGGCAGCGCGGGCAGCTGTAGGCGGACCGGTTCATGAAGGCATCGCGCCGGACCGGCGTGCCGCACCGCAGGCAGGGGAAACCCTCCCGCCCGTACACCGCGAGCGACCGCTCGAAGTAGCCGCTCTCCCCGTTGACGTTGACGTACATGTCGTCGAACGAGGTTCCGCCGACGGCCAGGGCCTCGCCGAGCACCTCACGGACCGCGGCGAGCAGGCGGCTCACCTCCGGGCCGTTCAGCGTCTCGGTGGGCCGCGCCCAGTGCAGCCGGGCCCGCCACAACGCCTCGTCGGCGTAGATGTTGCCGACGCCGCTGACCAGCGACTGGTCCAGCAGCGCGCGCTTGACCCCGGTGTGGCGGGCGCGCAGCCGCCGGGCCAGGGCGGCCGGGTCGAAGGCCGTCTCGAACGGGTCGGGGGCGATGTGCGCGATCGGCGCGGGTAGTTCGGCGCCGTCCCGCACCACGCACATGTGACCGAACGTTCGCTGGTCGGTGAAGCGCAGGTCAGGGCCCTCATCCTGGAACGTGAACCAGATCCTGACGTGCGGCGAGAGGGGCCGGTCCGGTTCGGTGACGAGCAGCTGCCCGCTCATCCCGAGGTGCGCGAGCAAGGCGTCTTCGCCCACCGACATCCACAGGTACTTGCCGCGCCGCCGGGCGCTGTCCAGGCTGCGGCCCGCCAGGGCGGCTTCGAATTCGGCCGGGCCGACCGGCTGCCTGCGCACGGCGCGCGGATGCAGGACGCGGACGGTATCGATGGTCCGGCCCACCACATGATGTTCGAGGCCGCGGCGGACCGTCTCGACCTCGGGTAGCTCAGGCATCCGCCCTCACCGCTCCGGCGCGGGCGCTTCCCCGTCGTCCTCGTCTTTGGCGTCCATCCGGGAGCCGTTGCGCGCCGCCAGCGGGCGGGCCGCCGAGCGGGTCTGGGGGGCCGAGGGGGCCGAGGGGGTCTGGGGGGCCGAGGGGGTCTGGGGGGAAAGGTTTCCCCCCAGAAGCGGGGGGGTCTGGGGGGGTCGCCCCCCCGAGGAGGCGGAATCCCCGGCCGTTTCCGCGGTGATGGCCCGCCAGGCCGCCTCGGCGGCCTCCTGCTCGGCCGCCTTCTTGGTGCGCCCCCCACCGGAACCTAGCACCTGACCGCCGACCCGGACCACGGCGCGGAACGACTTCTGGTGGTCGGGGCCGCTCTCCTCGACCTGGTAGTCGGGCACCCCGAGCATCTTGACCGCGGTGAGCTCCTGCAGCGAGGTCTTCCAGTCCAGGCCCGCGCCGAGCCGGGCCGCCCTGGCGATGACCGGGTCGAACAGGCGGTGGACCAGCGCGCTCGCCTCGGCCAGGCCGCAGTCGATGTACACCGCTCCGATCACCGCCTCGAGCGTGTCGGCCAGGATCGAGGGCTTGTTCCGGCCGCCGGTGACTTGCTCGCCGCGGCCGAGCCGGACGTAGGCGCCCAGGTTGAGCTCGCGCGCCACCTCGGCGAGCGCGCCCATCTGGACCACCGCGGCACGGAGCTTAGCGAGCTGCCCCTCGGGCAGGTTCGGGTAGCCGCGGAACAGCGTATCGGTTACGACCAGCCCGAGCACCGAGTCGCCGAGGAACTCCAGCCGCTCGTTGGTGGGCGGGTTGTCGTTCTCGTAGGCGTAGGAGCGATGCGTCAGCGCGCGCTCGAGTGACTTGGGCATGATCGGCACGCCGAGAGCGTGCCGGAGCTCAGCGGGATCTCTTCCGGCGTTCACACCGCCGTCCCAGGACCGGCTCACGACGCCCAACGCGTCCTCCTCCTAGCACTCGCTGATCATGCCCGGCCGAGCGCGAAATATAACCCCCCGTATCTGGCCCGGACCGGTCAGCTTCCTCAGGATGGCGTGATGACCTGGCGCCGCCGGTAGGTGCCGCAGGTCGGGCAGGCCACGTGCGGCAGCTTAGGCTCATGGCACTGCGGGCAGCTCACCAACGTGGGAGCGGTGGTCTTCCAGTTCGAACGTCGTGATCGGGTGTTACTGCGGGACATCCTCCGCTTGGGAACCGCCACGTCAGCCCTCCTCTAGGTCGATGGCGCCGGCGCGCCGGTCCATTTGGTTAGTTGCCTGGTCGCCGAGTTGCTTCAGGGCGGCCCACCTCGGGTCGGTCGCCTCGTCGTGCCGGTGGCCGGGTCCCGCGTCGGCGAGCGGCGCGCCGCACTCGGCGCACAGCCCTGGACAGTCCTCCCGGCACAGCGGTGACATCGGCAGCGCGAGCACCACCGCGTCACGCAAAACCGGCTCCAGGTCGAGCAGGTCGCCGTCGAGGTAGCGCTCCTCGTCGTCTTGCTCTTCGTGCTCGTCGTGCTTGTCGTGCCGGTCGTGCTTGTCGTGCCGGTCGTGCTTGTCATGCCGGTCGTGCTTGTCATGCCGGTCGTGCTTGTAGTGGCGTCCGTCAGCGTACAGGTAAAGCTCCTGGAAGCTGGCGGTCACCGACGAGGTCAGCGGGGCCAGGCAGCGCGCGCACTCGCCCGCGAGCGGCGCGATCGCGGTCCCGGTGACGAGGACGCCTTCGGACACCGCCTCGAACCTGATCTCGAGCGCGACGTCCGCTCCTACGGGTACGCCGATGAGTTCCAGGCGCAGGTTGTCAGGGGCGGGGACGGTCCGCGTCTGGGTCAGCGCGGACCCCGCCTGACGGCCGAGCAGGCGCATGTCGAAGACAAGCGCCCCACGGGGTGCGTGTGTGCGTGTGTTGGGCATGACAGAGTACTCGCGTAGAGCTAATGGAAACCGAGCGCACAGCCTACCGGCGGCGCGCGGTATTCCCAACTTGGCGGCTGCCCGCCCGTATTCCGCCCTGCCTATTCCCGGGCCTATTCCGAGCCTACTGCCCGGAGCTTACTCCTCGGCCAGGCGCTCACGCAGGCGGGACAGGACGAGGTCGGGGACCAGCCCGCTGACGTCGCCGCCGTACCTGGCGATCTCCTTGACCAGGCTGGAGCTCAGGAAGGAGTAGAGCGGGTTGGTGGTCATGAACAGCGTCTCGACCTTGGCCATCCGGTAGTTCATCTGCGCCATCTGCATCTCGTACTCGAAGTCGCTGACGGCCCGCAGCCCCTTGATCACCGCGGTGATCCCATTGGCCGCGCAGAAGTCCACCAGCAGGCCGTGGAACCGCTCGATCCTGACGTTGCCGTAGCGGCTGGTGATCTGGCCCAGCATCTCGACGCGCTCGTCGACCGTGAACAGGCTGTGCTTGGTCACGTTGATCAGCACCGCGACGATCACCTCGTCGTACAGGCCGGCGGCGCGGCTGATGATGTCGAGGTGACCGTTGGTGACAGGATCGAAGGAACCCGGACAGACTACGCGTTGCACGCGGTGCCACCCCTTCTGCTCTTCGGGTAGTGGAGGACTTGCCTGGGCACAGGTCCGGTCATCGCACTCGGTCCCCAGCGGATTCCGGGGCGAGACCGTACCAGAAGGTTGCTTCCCCATACCGGCGCGCCCGATCCGCCGCGAACCCGTCCGGCCAGCTCAGCGGCCCGGACCGGGTGGCGCGCTCCACGATCACCAGGGCCCCCGGCGCCAGCCACCCCTGCTCCGCGAGGGCACCCAGCATGGCCGCCACGTCCTCGCCCGGCATGGCATACGGCGGATCCGCGAACACGATGTCGTAGCGATGACCGTCAGCCGGCCCGCGGGCGAGCACTCGCTCGGCCCGGTCGGCGATGACGGCGGCCCCGGTCAGCCCGATCGCATCGATGTTCGCCCGGATGACGCGCAGCGCCTGAGCGCCCGATTCGACCAGCAGCACATGCTCCGCGCCCCTGGACAGTGCCTCCAGGCCGACGGCACCCGACCCCGCGTACAGGTCAAGCACCCGGGTGCCGGCCAGCGATCCCGGCCTCGGCGCACCCAGAATGGACGAAATGGTGGCGAACAGCCCTTCCCTGGCGCGGTCGCTCGTCGGCCGGGTATCCCGCCCGCCGGGGACGGCCAGCCGCCGCCCGCCCGCCTCGCCAGCGATAACGCGTGTCACCCCTCTAGTGTGCACGCACCCCGCGCGGCGTACCACGAGGGGCGCAGGCGGCGGGCGCCTATGCCGGCCGAGGGCGTAGCCACCAGTAGTCCCACGGCTGACGACACCCGCTCCCGCTGGCCGGCACCATGGACAGATGTCAGGAACTGAGCGTTCCGCCTGCGCGACGGTGACCCAGGTGCCGCTGCTCTTCCTCATCGCCGACACCGGCGGCGGGCACAGGAACGCGGCTAGGGCGGTCAGCCAGGCCCTCGACCAGGCGTATCCGGGCAGGTTCGCACCGGTGCTGTGCGACCCGCTAGGCGGCGTGGGCTCGGCGCGCCTGCTGCGATGGGTGGTCAGCATGTACGGGCCTGCGATCAGGCTCGCGCCGTGGCTGTGGGGTGCCGCCTACCATGCCTGCGACTCGTCACCGGCCATGGCGTTGCTTGGGCAGACTCTGCTGCGGCTCGCCAACCGGCCGGCCGCCGATGCCGTCGCGGCTCACCGGCCGGCGGCCATCGTGTCATTCCACCCGCTTACCGGCCTGGCCGCGGTCTCGGCCAGGGACCGGGGCGGGCCCGCCGTGCCCGTGGTGACCGTCGTCACTGACCTGGTCAACGTGCACGCGGCGTGGCGCTGTGCCGACGTGGACCTGATGATCGCGCCGCTGGCCGCCAGGTCCGGGCTTGACCGGCCAGATGACCGGCCTGGCGGCCGCTGGACGCCGGCCGGGCCGCCGGTGACCCGCGACTTCTGGGCGGGCCCGCCGCGGCCGCACGAACGTGGGGTCCTGCGCCGGTCGCTCGGCCTGAGCGAGAACAGGCTCAACGTCCTGCTCACCGGCGGAGGCGAGGGCAGCGGCGGGATCGGCAGGCGGGCCGCCGCGATCCTGCGGCGATTCGCTGATGTCGACGTCGTGGCTATCTGCGGTCGCAACCTGCGCCTGAAGCGCAGGCTCGACCGGCTAGCGGCCAGGTACGGCAACCGGCTGACGGTGATCGGCTTCGCCAGCAACATGGCCGACTGGCTGCGCTGCGCCGATCTGGTCGTCACCAAGGCGGGCCCGGGCACGATCGCCGAGGCCGCCTGCTGCGGCGCGCCGCTCCTGCTGACCTCGCATCTACCAGGGCAGGAAAGGGGCAACACCGAGTTCGTGGCGGGTGCGGCGGCCGGCTGCCGCGTACCTGGCGTGCGGCGGCTCCTCACCGAGATCGGCCGGCTGCGCGACGACCATGCCGCCATAAACGCGATGCGCGCGGCGTCCGCGCGTCTGGGGCGGCCAGGTGACGCGGGTGCCATCGCTGAGCTGATCGCGGGCCCTGGTCCCGGCCCGGCCGGCGAGGGCCGCCGGGGCCTGGCCCATGACCGGGCTCGTTACCGCGACGGAAGGAGATCGACGTGCGCCGGACTGAGGTTGCCGCGAGCGTGACATCCGCGGGCATGACGGCAGCGGCGAGCCTGATCCTGCCGGAGCTGCGCCTGAAGCGGGCCGCGCGCCCGCTGACCGGCCGCTGGCAGCACGTGCCGGTGGAGCCCCGTGGCACCGCGCAGCTCGGGATCAGTTTCCGGCCGCTGCAGGCGACGGCGCTCGAGCTGGACCCGGAGGCCGCCTTGCGGGCGCTCCTCGCCTACCCGTTCCAGCTGATCCGGCTCAGCGCCTACTGGAACCGGATGGAACCCGGCCCCGGCCGCTTCATGCCCGGCGAGCTCGACCGCCAGCTTGACGCTGCGGAGCGGGCGGGCAAGCAGGTCATCGTCTGCGTCGGCGCGGTAAAGTCGTTCGGCTACCCGGAGTTCTTCGTACCGCAGCACCACCTGGAGCCGCCCCTGCGCGAAGGCGCCCTGGTCACACCGGATGAGCACCGGCGGCTGCTGCGGGCCGGGACCGAGTTCATCGCCCGCGTGGTGGAGCGGTACCGGGACCGTGATGCGATCATCGCCTGGCAGGTCGAGCACGAGGCCGTCGACCCGCTCGGCATGGAGCACTCCTGGCGGCTGTCCGAGGCGTTCGTCCGCGGCGAGGTCGAAGCGGTCCGCGGCGCCGACCCGGTCAGGCCAGTCCTGATGAACGGCTTCTTGCCGACATCAACCCCGGTCCGGCTGCAGCAGTGGTGGCGCACCAGGGACCAGGGCGACTCGCTGTCGGTAGCGCGGCGCCATGCCGATATTGTCGGCATCGACTATTATCCGCGGCACGCGCTGGCCAGCGCCGGGCCGCTGACCCTGTACCTGGACGGCAGCAAGACCCGGCGGCGGCAGCTCAGGCGGGAACGCCTGCTGGACTGGGCCGCCGAGGCCGGGCGGCGGGTCATGATCGCCGAAGGGCAGGCTGAACCCTGGGAGGCGGTCACCACTCCGCCAAGCCCCGCCGGCCGGGCCATGTACAGCTGTCGTCCTGAGGACCTGATCGGGAACTACAGCCAGTGCATGCGATGGATGCACGGCCGATCCCGCGTCCTGGACGGGTACTTGTTCTGGGGGGCTGAGTACTGGCTGCTGCGAGACCGGCAGGGAGACCCCAGCTACCTGCGCGCATTCGCCCGCGTCCTGGAGAACGCCTGCTAGCGGGTCCGTTCGCGGTAGCCCAATACGGCCGCCCCGGTGACCATGAGAATGACGAAAAGGATCCCGGTCACGCCCGCGTCAAGCAGCGGGCGGCCGGACACCACCCGGCCGTAGCCCGGCGTCCCGGCGTAGAACGCGGCGCGGGTCAGTTCGACCACATAGCGCATCGGCATCGCATCCGCCAGCACGTCCAGGTAACCCGGCACCCCGCGCAGCGGCACCAGAACGCCGCCGAGCACGTACTGCGGGATGATCAGGAACTGGAAGATCTGCATCGCCGAGCGCTGGTTGGGCAGCGCCGCGATCGTGGCGAGCCCGAACGCACCGCCGAGCAGGCAGCTGGCCAGGCATGGCGCGACCAGCGGGGCCAGCTGGGCCGGTGACATCCGGACACCGAACGCGACCGCGAACACGACGATGCAGACCCCCTGGCAGCACGCGACCGAGGTCTCCCCGGCCACCTTCCCCGTGACGAGGGTCAACCGGGAGACCGGGGTCACGAACAGCTCGCGGGAGAAGTCGTTCTCCCGGTCCTCGACGATCGAGATCATGCCTGCCGCCGCGGACTGGAACAGGCTGGCCGCGAGCACCCCGGTGAACGCGAGAGTCACCGCGTTCAGGCCGGTGACCCGCCCGACGGTGGGCTGCAGGATGGCGCCAAGGCCGCCGATGAGCAGGACAGGGAACGCCAGGTTGACCGCCAGCCGGGGTCGGTCCCGCCATAGCTTGATCACATCGCGCTGAGCGATGACCAGCAGCCCGGATAGCTCGTGGGCCGGGCCGGTCAGCGTGGGCGGGGAGCCGGCGGCTGGCGGTCCGCTCATGACCCGGCCCGCTCTAGCAGCAGCAGGTACGCGTCCTCCAACGTCGGCTCGGCGATCTGGAACCGGGTCAGCTCGGCCCCCAGTGCGGCGACGATGCCCTGTGCGCTGCGCCCGTTCAGCGGAACCCGCAGCGGGCCGGCCGGACCCGCCGGCCCGCCGGCGGTGACCGGGAGGCCCAGTGCTTCCAACTCGCGGCGCAGCCCGGCCTGGTCACGGGCATCGAGCACCAGTTCCGGGCTCAGCTGACGCGCCTTGACCTCGGCTGGGCTGCCGCGCTCGATAATCCGGCCCCCGGCCAGCACGCACACCGCGTCGGCGGCTTCCGCCTCCTCCAGGTAGTGCGTCGTCAAGAGCACCGTCGTCCCGAGGCTGGCCCGGGCCTGCCGTAGGTAAGCCCACAGGCTGCGCCTGCTCTCCGGGTCCAGGCCCGCGGTCGGCTCGTCGAGGAATAGCACGCCGGGCCGGTGCATCAGCGCGCGCACGATCTCCAGCCTGCGCCGCAGCCCCCCGGACAAGGAGCGCGCACGCTGCCCGAGGATGTCAGAAAGATCCAGGACGGCGGCCAGCTCTCGCACCTGACCGCGGTAGCCGGCCGGCATCAGGCGGTACATCGGCCGCCACGGGTAGAGCCCGTACAGCACCGCGTGCAGCCTGATGTTCTCCTCAGCCGTCAGGTTGAGGTCGAGCGAAGGCTGCTGGAAGACGACGCCGAGTTCGCCGCGGACCTTCGCCTGCTCGGTCGCCAGGTCCAGGCCGGCGATCCGGACCTGACCCGAGGTCGGGGCGAGCGTCGTGGTGAGGATCGAGATGGTCGTCGTCTTCCCGGCGCCGTTGGGCCCGAGCAAGCAGAACAGCTGACCCTCCGGTACGTCGAAGCTGATGTCGTCCACCGCGTCCCGCCGTGCGCCCCGGTAGCGCTTGACCAGGTGAGCGACCTCGACTGCGGTCATGGGGGGTTCCGTCCCTCATCAGGGCGCGGCCTGGCTCGCATCCGTTGCCCGCATCCGGCGGTAGCGTGCGTCGAGCCCGCGCCGCCGCGCCAGGCCCGCGAGCAGCCGGGTTACGGCGCGGACCGGCGCGGCCGGGAGATACGGCGCCCGCACCTCGCGCTCGAAGTCGCGCATGAACAGGGCGAGATCGATCAGGCTGGGCCCCCGGCGGGCCGCCGCGTGCTGGTCCCGGGCCATCGCCGCGGCGGTTTCCAGCAGCTCCCGCATGTTCAGCGCCGGCCTAGTCCGCACCGCGACCCTGGCCGGCTGGCGGCCGGGGTTGGCGAAGTGGTGCACGGTGCCGGGCGGGACCCGCACCGTGTCGCCGGGACCGGCGATCAGCCGCCGGCCGCCGACGCGGAACCGCATCTGCCCGGCGAGCACGGTGAAGCACTCCTCCTGCCGCGGGTGGGCGTGGCTGCTCGGCACCCGCCGTTGGCGGGCTCGTCCAGGATGAGGACATCCGGGTCGGCGAGCAGCGCGGTGGCTAGTCCGAGCCGCTGCCGCATGCCGAGAGAGAACCCGCCGACCCGCCGGCTCGCCGCGTCGGTCAGCTGGACGAGATCGAGGACGTCTTCGATGCTGGACGGGTCGGCTTTGGCGGCCACCGCCTGGACGCGCAGGTGATTGCGCGCCGTGCGGCCGGGATGGAAGCTGCTCGCCACCAGCACCGCGCCGACCTGGTGCAGCGGCTCGGGCAGGTCACGGTAGGCGTGACCGTTGATCGCGGTGGTGCCTTCGTCGGCGGTCACGAGGCCGAGCAGAATGCGCAGCGTGGTGGTCTTTCCTGCGCCGTTCGAGCCGAGGAAGCCGGTTACCGTACCGCGCTCCACGTCGAAGCTCGGCCTGATCACGCTGCTGTCCGCCGCCGAACTGAACCGAGCGTGGTACTCCAGGTCGGTCGCGGTCCGGCGCGGCCGGGAAGAAGAGGAAAAACGGCGTGCCAGCGAGCAGCGCCTGGCCATCGCCAGGGACTTGCACGATGTGGTGGCGCACAACATCTCGGTGATCAACGTCCAGGCCAACACCGCGTTGCACCTGATGGACCGGCAGCCGGAACGCGCCCGCGAGGCGCTCACGGCGATCCACGATGTCAGCAGGCAGGCCCTGGCCGAACTCCGGTCCGTGCTCGGCGTGCTCAGGGCGGACGGCCAGGGCGCGCCGCTGGGACCCAGCCCGGGCCTTGACCGCCTGGATGAGCTGACCTCGCACGCGCGGACCGCCGGGATCGCCGTCCAGCTGCTGGAAGAGGGCACACCCCGGCCGGTGCCGGCCGGGGTGAACGTCGCCGCTTACCGGATCGTCCAGGAGGCGCTCACCAACACCGTGCGCCATTCCGGCGGCAGCACCGCCACCGTCCATCTCCGCTATGACGCCGACGCGCTCACCATAGAGGTAGCCGACGACGGCACGGCAGTGCACCCGGCGCGCGTGGGCAACGGCATGCCGGGCATGACCGAACGAGCCCGGGCGCTCGGCGGCACCCTGAAGGCCGGTCCAAGCCCGGGCGGCGGGTTCCGGGTGCTGGCCCGCCTTCCGGCATGATCCGGGTAGCGCTCGCCGACGACCAGGCGCTGGTCAGGTCGGGTTTCGCCGCGCTTCTTGACGCCGAAGACGACATCGCGGTCGTCGGCGAGGCCACGGACGGCGAGAGCGCCGTGCGGCTAGCCGTACGGGAGAAACCCGACGTGGTGCTCATGGACATCCGGATGCCGGGGATGGACGGCATCGAGGCCACCCGCAGGATCGCGGCTCAGCCGGGGCTGGCCGCCGTGCACGTCGTGATCGTGACCACATTCGAGCTGGATGAGTACATCTTCGACGGGCTCCGGGCGGGCGCGGCGGGTTTCCTGGTCAAGGACACCGACGCGGCAGAGCTGATCCGTGCCGTGCGAGTGGTCGCGGCGGGCGATTCCTTGCTGTCTCCCACCGTGACCAGACGGCTGGTCGGCGAATTCGCGGCCCGGACCAGGGACGCGCGGCCGGTCCAGGGCATCGACGACCTGACGGCCAGGGAGCGCGAGGTGGTCGGCCTGATCGCGTCCGGGCTGTCCAACGAGGAGATCGCCAGGCAGATCTACATCAGCCTGTCCACCGTGAAGACCCACGCCACCCGGGCGATGACCAAGCTCGGCGCGCGGGACCGCGCTCAGCTCGTCGTCTTCGCCTACCAGGCCGGCCTGGTCCGCCCCGGCTGGGCTTAGGTCTTGTCGAGGTATTCGGCCTGGACGCCGAGGATCTCGTCGATGGCGGCGCGCAGGGCGGGGTGGCCGGCGAGCCGCGGGTCGGCCGAGACCACCGCGGAGGCCTCCTGCCTGGCCTGCCCGATCAGGTCCTCGTCTTTGAGCAGCCGGAGCAGCTTCAGGCTGGACTGGCGGCCGGCCTGGGCGGCGCCCAGGACGTCGCCTTCCCGGCGCTGCTCGAGGTCGAGCCGGGACAGCTTGAACCCGTCCAGGGTGGCGGCCACCGCGTCGAGCCGGTCCCGCGCCGGACTGGCCGGCGGCGCCTCGGTGACCAGCAGGCATAGGCCCGCCGCGCTCCCCCGGCCGACCCGGCCGCGCAGCTGGTGCAGCTGGGACACGCCGAACCGTTCGGCGTCCATGATGACCATCACGGTCGCGTTCGGCACGTCCACGCCGACCTCGATCACCGTGGTCGCGACCAGGACGTCGATCGCGCCCGTCGAGAACTCCCGCATCACCTGGTCCTTCTCCTCCGGATGCAGCCTGCCGTGCAGGATGGCGAGCCGCAGCCCGGCCAGCGGGCCCGCGTCCAGCGTCGCGGCCACGTCCAGGACCGCCAGTGGCTGCCGCCGGCCCCCGGCGGCCACCCCGCGCGGGATGCCGCCGGTCATGTCCACGTCGCCGAAGTCATTCTCGCCGGGGAAATCCTCGCCGGGGTAGTCCGCCTCGTCAGAATCCGGGCCCTCGCCGATGCGCGGGCACACCACGTAGGCCTGCTGGCCGCGGCCGACCTCCTCCCTGACCCGCTCCCAGGCCCGCTCCAGGTACCTCGGCTTGTCGGCCGCGGGCACCACGTGGGTCGCGATGGCCGAACGCCCCGCGGGCAGCTCGGTCAGCGTGGAGGTCTCCAGGTCGCCGTAGACGGTCATGGCCACCGTCCTGGGGATCGGCGTGGCCGTCATGACCAGGACGTGCGGCCGGTTGTCCGCGGCCTTGGCGCGCAGCGCGTCCCGCTGCTCCACGCCGAACCGGTGCTGCTCGTCGATGACCACCAGGCCCAGGTCGGCGAACTGGACCTGCTCCTCGAGCAGGGCATGGGTGCCGATCACGATCCCGGCGTCGCCGGTGAACACGTCGGACAGCGCCGACCGCCTGGCGGCCGCCCCCACCGACCCGGTGAGCAGGGCCACCCCGGTCGCATGCTCGGCCGCGCCGAGCTGGCCCCGCTGGGCCAGCGGCCCGAGCATGCCGGTGATCGACCGGTAGTGCTGCTGCGCCAGCACCTCGGTCGGCGCGAGCAGGGCCGCCTGGCCGCCCGCGTCCACCACCTGGAGCATGGCCCGGATCGCGATCACCGTCTTGCCCGAGCCGACCTCGCCCTGCAGCAGCCGGTGCATCGGGTAGGCGCAGCTCAGCTCATGGGCGATGGTCTCGCCCACGGCGACCTGGCCGGCCGTGAGGGTGAACGGCAGCCGGGTGTCGAACTCGTCGGCGATGCCGCCGGCCGCGGGCGGCCGCGGCATGGCCGGCATGGCCGCCGCCGCCAGCCGCCGCTGCGCCAGCGCGGCCTGCAGCGTGAACGCCTCGTCCCACTTGAGCCGCTCCTTGGCCCGGGCCAGGTCCGCCTGGTCGAGCGGCCGGTGGATGGCCCGGATCGCCACGGCCCGCTCGGCCAGCTCGTACCGCTCCCTGACCTCGGCCGGGAGCGGGTCCTCCCCCGCGTCCAGCGTGTCCAGCACGGTCCTGACCGACTTGGCGATCGCCCACGAGCTGAACTTGGCGCTGGCCGGGTACACCGGGAGGATCTCGGCGGCGAACTCGGCGGCGAGCTCCGGCGTCAGGTCCGCGTTGGGCGGCGCCCCGGGCAGCATCTCGCACTCCGGGTGGACCAGCTGGCGGCGGCCGCGGAAGCTGGACACGGTGCCGGCGAACATGCCGACCACGTCGGGCCTGAGCACACGGCGGTACAGGCCCACCCCGGAGAAGAAGGTCAGGACCAGCTTGGCGCGGTCGTCGGTGACGATCACCTCGAGCCGGCTGCGGCGCCCCTTGCCTGGCACAGGCGGCAGCGGGATCTCGGCCACCGTTACCACCCGCGCCAGCACGGTGACGTGGTCGCCCTCGCGCAGCGAGGAAAGGTCGGTCAGCTCGCCGCGGGTGTAATAACGGCGCGGGTAGTGCCGGAGCAGATCGCCGACCGTGCGCAGGCCGAAGATGGTCTCGAGCGGCTTGCCCGTCTTGGGGCCAAGCACCCGGATCAGCGATTCGCTGAGCGTGGTCACACCTGGCAGCATAGAAGCGCATACCGACATCCTGGGTCTCGGTTCGCACGCCGGGCCGGGCATCGGGTAAGCTGCGACGGCTGCCTGATCCGCCTGGAGCGGGCCCGGCGGCATCGTAAAGAGCAACGCAAAAGTCCCGTAACCCTAATCAATGGAGCGAACCGTGGCTTCCGTCTGCGACGTATGCGGCAAGGGGCCGGGCTTCGGCAACAACGTCTCGCACTCACACCGCCGCACCCGCCGCCGCTGGAACCCGAACATCCAGCGGATCCGTACCGTGGTCGGCGGCACGCCCAAGCGGGTTAACGTGTGCACCTCCTGCATCAAGGCAGGCAAGGTCACCCGCTAGCGCGGACCGCCGGACCGCCCTGAGCGGTCAGGCGAAGTGATCCCAGCCGGGGGTTTGCGCCCGCGGCTGGCCGTCGACGACGACGCCAGGACCCGGGGGCCCCTCGCCCGATTGCACCATCCCTATCACCCGCCACTGCGGCGGCAGCCGCGTGCCCGCCGGGAACGTGGCGGCGAGCGAATGATCCTCGCCGCCGGACAGAACCCAGCCCAGTGCTTCAAGCCGCTGGGCCTCAAGCCGCTGGGCGCCTTCCCCGGGTGGCGGTCCGGGGACGCCGGGGCGGGCCACCCGGTCCGTTCGGGCCGAAAAGACCTGACGGGCCGCGGCGAGCAGCCGGTCACCCGGCTGCAGCGCGGCGGACGCCAGGTCGATGCGCACGCCGCTGGCGGCAGCCACGTGCCCCAGGTCGGCCAGCAGGCCGTCGCTGACGTCGATCATCGCGGTGGCGCCCAGGTCGGCGGCCTCGGGACCGGCGTCGTAGGGCGGCGCCGGCCGCAGGTGCGCGGCGACCAGGGGGTCCTCGGATGGGCCGGCCGACAGCAGGGCCAGGCCGGCCGCGGCGTGGCCGAGCGGGCCCGCCACCGCCACCAGGTCGCCGGGGGCCGCGCCCGACCGGCGCACCGGCGCGCGTCCGGCCAGGTCACCCAGGCCGGTCACGGCGAGCAGCACCTGATCGGCGCGGGCGGTGTCCCCGCCGATCACGTACGCCCCGGCCCGGGCGCACTCGGCGGCCAGCCCCTCGGCCAGCTCGCGGGCCCAGCTGACCGGCAGGCCGGGCGGCGCCGCCAGCGCTACCAGCAGGGCGGACGGTTCGGCGCCCATGGCCGCGAGGTCGGCCAGGCTGCGGGCCGCGGCCTTGTGCCCGACGTCGGCGGGGCCCGACCAGTCCCGGCGGAAGTGCCTGCCCTCGAGCAGGAAATCCGTGGTGGCCACCACCCGGCCGTCCGGCACGGCGAGCACGGCCGCGTCGTCGCCGATGCCGACCAGCGTCCGCGGGCCCGGCGGCAGCCACGCCGACAACGCCGTGATCAGGCCGAACTCGCCGATCTCGGCCAGCGTCTGCGCGTCTTGCCCGGTGATATTGGCCTCCGCCACGACGGACATATGTGTTACAGGTCTGGACCTCTACGGTAGCGTGAGCGAGGAGGGGCGCCTGTCCCGCAATGCCCTGGGAGGACCTCATGGTGGAGGCTTACATCCTCGTCCAGACTGAAGTCGGCAAGGCCGCCGATGTGGCCTCGCTCATCTCGAAGATCAGCGGGGTAACGCAAGCGGAGGACGTCACCGGCCCCTACGACGTCATCGTGCGCGCCCAGGCCGAAAACGTCGACGAGCTCGGCCGCCTGGTCGCCGCGCACATCCAGTCCGTGCCCGGCATCACCCGGACCCTCACCTGCCCCGTGGTGCACATCTGAGCAGTTCGGCGGCGAGCGGCGCGCTGCACGGGCCCAGGCCGAGCGCGGCCGCGCCGCGCAGGTCAGACGGCGTGTCCACGTCCCGGCGCAGCCCTGGTATGCCGTCCAGGCCGAGTTCGGCGGCGCCGCCGGCGGCGTGCCTCGCCCGGGACGCCAGGCCGAACGCCGGCCGGAACGCCGCCCCCGGCACCGCGGTATACAGCGTGGTGCCGTCACCGGCCGCGTCGGCGACGAAGGCCGTCGGCCAGGCCGCGGCGGCGCGCAGCGCCCGGCCGATCTGTTCGGGCCGCAACGCGGGCAGGTCGGCGGAGAGCGCGGCCGTCCCTGAGCCGGGCCACAAGGCGGCGGCGTGCGCGGCGCCGTGCCGCAGCGCCGCGTTGAGGCCGTCGCGCGGCTCGTCGGGTACCACCAGCGCGCCAAGCGCGGCCAGCGCCGCCCCCGCGACCTGGTCATCTGTGATGACGATTACGCGGGCGGCCTCGTCGCATCCGAGCACCGCCATCACCGTGTCGCACGCCAGCGCGAGCGCGAGCTCCCCCCGGCGCGGCCCGGCGAGCCCGGCGAGCCGGGACTTGGCCTGGGCCAGCACCTTGACGGGCAGCAGCACTGACCAGGAGGTCAGGGCATTATCGGTCATGTCCTCGATCCTGCCTCGACACCGGACCAGATGAACCAGGAGACTGACTCCATGAGTACCCGCGACGAGCCTACGTCCAGTTACACGTACTCCCGCGGCTGGCGGCTGTTCTCGCGGGTCATCCTGCACCCTGGGCTGCGTGTCCTACGCCGACTGGCCGACGATCGCCCTGTTCAGCGACGGCTACGCGCACCGGTACCCGGTGTTCATGATCAAGTCGCCGATCTTCGAGGTCAAGATCATCGGCCCGCTCATGTACAAGTTCGGCCAGCTGCCGGTGTTTCGCGGCCGCGGCGACGCCGGCCTAGTGCTCAAGCAGGCCGAGCAGGCACTGCGGGCCGGCGCCTGCGTGATCGTCTACCCGGAGGGGACCGCGACCCGCGACCCGGACCTGTGGCCGATGGTGGGCAAGACGGGCGCCGCCCGGCTGGCCCTGACCACCGGGGCGCCGGTGATCCCGATCGCGCACTGGGGCGCGCAGGACATCCTCCCCTACGGGTCGAAGAAGCCCAGCCTGTTCCCGCGCAAGACCGTGCGGATGGTGGCCGGGCCGCCGGTGGACCTGTCCGCCTACGCCGGCCAGCGGCTCGGCGCGAGCACGCTGCGGGCCGCCACCGCCGACATCATGTCCGACATCACCGCCCTGCTGGCCAAGCTCAGGCAGGAGACGCCGCCCGCCGTACCCTGGGATCCCGCCGCCGGTGGCCGTGTTCCATTGGGCCGAACGGGCGATGGTCCTGTTCCGCCGTCCGGTGCGAGCCAGATCGGCCAGACTGTGGACGGGGAGGCGCAGGCGGGCGAATCCGCCTCCGGCCCAGCATGAAGGACGGGGCATGAAGGCCGCGGTGATGGGGGCCGGGTCCTGGGGCACCACGTTCGCCCAGGTGCTCTGCGACGCCGGGACCCGGACCGTGCTGTACGCCCGCAATCCGCAGCTGGCCAAGGCGCTGGCCGGGGCGCATGAGAACCCGGAGTACCTGCCCGGAATCGCGCTGACTCCCGCGCTGGACGCCACGCCGGATCCCGCCGGGGCGCTGGCCGGCGCGGACCTGGTCGCCTTCGCCGTGCCCGCGCAGTCGCTGCGGGCGAACCTGCTGGCCTGGGCGCCGCTGATCCCGCCGGGGGCGCTGCTGGTCAGCCTCATGAAGGGGATCGAGCTCGGTACCTGCAAGCGGATGAGCGAGGTCATCATCGAGGTGCTCGGCACGGACGCCTCACGGGTCGCCATCGTCTCCGGGCCGAACCTGGCGGGCGAGATCGTGCGGCGCCAGTTCACCGCGGCGGTGGTGGCCTGCGCCTCGCCGGACGGCGCGCTGGCCCTGCAGGGCGCGTGCCACACGCAGTACTTCCGCCCCTACACCAACATCGACGTGACCGGCTGCGAGCTCGGCGGCACGGTGAAGAACGTCATCGCGATCGCGGTGGGCATCGCGGTGGCGATGGGGCTCGGGGACAACACCAGGGCCACCCTGATCACCCGCGGGCTGGCCGAGATCGCCCGGCTCGGCTCGGCGCTCGGCGCGGACCCGCAAACGTTCGCCGGACTGGCCGGGATGGGCGACCTGGTGGCCACGTGCAGCTCGCCGCTGTCCCGTAACCGGACGTTCGGGGAATACCTGGGGCGAGGCATGACGGTCACCGAGGCCGCCGCGGTGATGAACCAGACCGCGGAGGGCGTAGCATCGTCCGGACCGGTGCTTGAGCTGGCCCGATCGCACCATGTGGAGATGCCGATCACCGAGGTCGTCGAGGCCGTCATGCGCGACGGACTGCCCGTCGCCCAGGCCGCCTCGATGCTAGCGTCACGTTCAGCCAAACCCGAATGGTACGGTCCGTGATGCCGCCGCCTAGATCGGCGGAGCCAGATCGGTGGGAATGATTTCGTGGAAATAGTGCGCAAGCAGGCCGGCGAGAACACCCGCGCGGTGCACCTGCCGGCCCCGCCGACGCCCTCGCAGCAGCCGCTCGGCACGCCGGTGTACCGGACCGCGGCGTTCGAATTCGGCACGGCCGACGAGTACCGCGCCGTGCTGAACGACGAGATGCCCGGCTACACCTACAGCCGGATCGACAACCCCACCGTGGACGCGTTCGCCCGCGCGGTCGCGGCGCTGGAGGGGGTGAACCTGCCGCGGTGGCCCGCGGCCCAGGCGTTCGCCTCGGGGATGGCCGCGATCAGCGGGGTGTTCTGGACCTTCGCCCGGGCCGGCGCGCACGTGGTGGCGTCGTCCGCGGTCTACGGGGGAACCTACGGGTTCCTGCGCAACGTGGCGTCCCGGTTCGGGGTGGAGACGGACTTCGTCGACATCACCGATCTGGACCAGGTCCGGGCGGCCATCCGCCCGACCACCAGGATCGTGTACGCGGAGACGATCGCCAACCCGACCACGGCCGTCGCCGACCTGCACAAGCTGTCCGACATCGCGCGCGACGCCGGGGCGCTCCTGGTCGTCGACTCCACCCTGGCGCCGCCGGTGATCTGCCGACCGCTCGAGCACGGCGCCGACCTGGTGGTGCACTCGGCCACCAAGTACATCGGCGGCCACTCCGACGTCACCGGCGGCGTGGTCACCGGGCGCATCGAGCTGATCAGCAACATCCGCAGCGTCCGGGTGGACACCGGCGGCTGCCTGGCGCCGGACGAGGCGTTCCTGCTCCGCCGCGGCCTGGAGACGCTGCCGCTGCGGGTCAGGCGGGCCTGCTCGACGGCTTCGGTATTCGCCGCCGCGCTGTCCCGGCACCCGGCCGTGCTGCGCATCGACTACCCAGGGCTGCCCGAGCACGCCGGGCACCAGGTGGCCAGGCGGATGTTCGACGCGGGGCCTGAGGGTGTGCGCTTCGGGGCCATCGTGACGGTCACCCCGCACGGCGGGCGCGAGGCGGGCATGGCGTTCGCCGACAAGCTGCGGCTCGCCCAGCTCGCCACGTCCCTGGGCGGGACGCACACGGTGGTCAGCCATGTCGCCTCCACCACGCACCGGCAGCTGGACGACCGGGCGCTGGCGGCCGGGGGCATCGACCCGGGGGCGGTACGCTTCTCCATCGGCCTGGAGGACGCCGAGGATCTCATTTCCGACGCGTATGTCGCCCTGGAGTCCCTCAGCAGGCCCTAGCCTGGTCGCTTAGCTTTAGGTGGGGCCGGACAGGGAGGACGAGTGGGGCAGCGCAAGATCCGGGTCGCCGTGGTGTTCGGCGGCCGCAGCACCGAGCACGCGGTGTCCTGCGCGAGCGCGGGCCTGATCCTGTCGGCCATCGACCACGACCGGTACGAGGTCCTGCCCATCGGCATCGCCACGGACGGGCGCTGGGTGCTCACCTCGGGCGACCCGGTGCGGCTGGCGCTTTCCCCCGGGTCGGTGCCCTCGGTCGAGTCGGTGGCTTTGGCGGGCGCTGAGATCATGCCGCGGACCGGCCCGGGCGCTGTGTTGCAGGTGACGAGCCCCGGTTCGGTACCACGGGATCTCGGCGAGGTGGACGTGGTGCTGCCGCTGCTGCACGGCGCCTACGGCGAGGACGGCACCCTGCAGGGCCTGCTCGAGATGACCGGCACCCGGTACGCGGGCGCGGGCGTGCTCGCCAGCGCGGCCGGCATGGACAAGGAGTACATGAAGCTGCTCATGACCGCGCGCGGCCTGCCGGTCGGCCGGTACGTGGTGGTGCATGATCGCGAGTGGCGCAGCGGCGCCGGTGGCTTGGCCTCCGGTGGCTTGGCCCCTGGTGGCTTGGCCTCCGGTGGCTTGGCCCCTGGTGGCTTGGCCCCTGGTGGCTTGGCCCCTGGTGGCTTGGCCCCTGGTGATATGGCTGAGCGCAAGCGCGTGCTTGACGAGATCGCCGAGCTCGGCTGGCCGGTATTCGTCAAGCCGGCCCGCGGCGGCTCCAGCATCGGGATCTCCCGGGTCACCGGGCCTGACGACCTGGAGGACGCGGTCGAGACGGCCCGGGTGCACGACCCCAAGGTGCTGGTCGAGGCCGCGGTGGACGGGATCGAGGTGGAGTGCGCGGTGCTCGAGGGCCTCGACGGCGGGCCGCCCGAGGCGAGCGTGCCCGGCCAGGTGGTGGTGGACCCTGGTTCGGAGTTCTATGACTTCGAGGCCAAGTACCTGGCGTCGGCGACCACGATGCGGATCCCGGCGCCGGTGCCTGCCGACGCTTTGGCGGAGATCAGGCGGCTGGCCTGCGCGGCCTTCGACGCGATCTCCTGCGAGGGCCTGGCCCGGGTCGACTTCTTCTACACCTCGGCCGGGGAGATCCTGGTCAACGAGATCAACACGATGCCGGGGATGACCCCCGCCTCGGGGTTCCCGAGGATGTGGGCCGCGTCGGGCCTGCCGCTGCCGCAGCTCGTCGACCGGATCATCCAGACCGCGCTGGCCCGTCCGCCCCGGCCTGCGGTTAGCCCGTCCGCCCCGGCCTGCGGTTAGCCCGTCCGCCCCGGCCTGCGGTTAGCCCGTCCGCCCCGGCCTGCGGTTAGCCCGTCGGCCTGCCCGCCCGCCAGCCTGCCCGCGGGCAGACGGCCGCGGGCGGCGTCCAGGGGTGCTCCCCGGATGCCGCCCGCGGCCGTGGGCCTGGCTCAGGCTACTTCTTGGGCTTCTCGCCGTTGACGAGTGCCTTGAAGTCCGCGCCGGGGCGGAACTTGGGCACCGAGGACTTCGGCACCTGGATGGTCGCGCCGGTGGCGGGGTTGCGGGCCGTGCGAGCGGGGCGCTCGCTCTTCTCGAAGACGCCGAATCCGGTGATGGCTACCTTGTCTCCGCTCGCGACGGCGGACTGGATGGCCTCGAGCACCGCGTTCACGGCTTCGGTCGCGGATTTCTTGTCCCCCAGCCGGCCCGAGATCGCGTCGATCAGATCACGCTTGTTCATGGTTCACTCCTGCGCTTCCCCCACAGGTCGCGTGGGCTCTGATGCGAGATCGCGACCTCTGACCTGCCCGAAAGTAGGCGATCAGACGCCGTTGCACAATAACCATGGCCAGATTGGCCGGCGTGTCGGCCAAGTTCACACGCCGAGCATCCAGCACGTATACGCTCAGTACCCGAAAAGGGCCGCCCGTTATCGCGTGTCGTTACACCCCGTATACGGGGTGTAACGACACGCGATGTTGCTCGGGCCGGGTTAGGCGGTGACGGGGAGGTAGGCGGGACGGGAGTGCTCGAAGGCGGTGATGTCGTCGACGTGGCGGAGGGTCAGGCCGATGTCGTCGAGGCCGTCCATCAGCCGCCAGCGGGTGTAGTCGTCGATCTCGAAGGGCGCCTTGATCCCGGCCGCTTCGGCCAGCACGACGCGGTTGTCCAGGTCCACGACGACTTCGGTGCCGGGCTCGGCCTCGACGGCGTTCTGGAGGGCGGTCACGGCGGCCTCGGGCAGCACCACCGGCAGCAGGCCGGCCTTGGTCGCGTTGCCGCGGAAGATGTCGCCGAACCTGGGCGCGATCACCGCCCGGAAGCCGTAGTCGGTGAGCGCCCAGACGGCGTGCTCGCGCGACGAGCCGGTGCCGAAGTCGGTGCCCGCGACCAGGATGGTCGCGCCGGCGTACTGCGGCTGGTTGAGCACGAAGGACGGGTCCTCGCGCCAGGCGGCGAACAGGCCCTCGCCGAAGCCTGCCCGGCTCACCCGCTTGAGGTACTCGGCCGGGATGATCTGGTCGGTGTCCACGTTGCTGCGGCGCAGCGGCACCGCGCGGCCGGCGTGCGTGACGAACGGTTCCATGGTGGAGATTCCCCTTTACAGGTCGGCCGGTTACAGGTCAGCAGGTGCGGCCAGGTGGCCGGTGACGGCGGTGGCGGCGGCGACTTCCGGCGAGACCAGGTGGGTACGCCCGCCCTTGCCCTGGCGGCCCTCGAAGTTGCGGTTGGAGGTGGACGCGCTGCGTTCGCCCGCGGCCAGCTTGTCCGGGTTCATGCCGAGGCACATCGAACAGCCCGCCGACCGCCACTGCGCGCCGGCCGCGGTGAAGATCGCGTCGAGCCCCTCGGCTTCGGCCTGGGCCCGCACGGCCATCGACCCGGGC
>WNGP01000102.1_pt1 | contig 56637 bp, 61 predicted proteins | sample 5407671 | NCBI WGS metagenome assembly WNGP01 (sample SAMN13153381, study PRJNA577476) | soil metagenome | isolation source: 40 cm soil or saprolite under Garry oak tree replicate 2 | place: USA:California | collected 2016-06-15 | reverse complement strand
CATGCACTTTTTTCGTCAACAATGGACCGATCACTGATAGGCTCCGCCACCATGATGCAGGATATCGACCAGAAGCCGAAGCGCGCCATCGTCGCGGCCGTGCAGCGGCCCAGCGTGAGCGACGCCGAGTTCGAGGCGTCGCTGACGGAGTTGCGCCAGCTCGCGAAGACGCTGGGGTTCGTGGTGGTCGGCAGGTTCACGCAGAAGCGCGCGGGGTTCGACGCGGCGGCGTACTTCGGAACCGGCAAGCGGGAGGAGCTGCGCCTCATGCGTGAGCAGGAGGCCGCGGAGGTCATCCTCATCGACCACGAGATCTCCCCGTCGCAGCAGTTCAACCTGGCGAAGGAGGTCGGGTGCGAGGTGATGGACCGCACGATGGTGATCCTCGAGATCTTTCACCGGCACGCGAGCTCCCGCTACGCGCGTGCGCAGGTCGAGATCGCGCGCCTGGGCTACATGGCGCCGCGCATGCGCGAAGCCGCCAAAGAGGCCGGGCCGAAGGACCGGGGGCGCAGCGGCACCGGCGGACGCAGCGGCGGCGAGTCGCACGGCGAGCTCGACCGGCGCAAGATCCGCGACCGCATCGCCGAGCTGCAGAAGGAGCTCGACGCGATGGAGTCGGAGCACAAGACGCAGCGCGCCCGGCGGCGGGAGCGCGAGGGCCTCGCTCGCGTGGCGCTCGTGGGATACACGAACGCGGGCAAGTCCACCCTGATGCGCGCGCTGACGAGAAGCGAGGCGCTGGTCGCGGACAAGCTCTTCGCGACGCTCGATACCACGGTGCGGGCGCTGCACCCCGAGAGCGTCCCGCGCGTGCTCGTCAGCGACACGGTCGGCTTCATCAAGAACCTGCCGCACGGGCTCGTCGCATCGTTCAAGTCGACGCTCGCCGAAGCGCTCGAGGCGTCGCTGCTCCTCCACGTGGTCGATGCGAGCGATGCCGGGTTCGAGCGGCAGATCGCAGTGACCGAGGAAGTGCTGGCCGAGATCGGCGCGGAGGACGTGCCGCGCCTCGTCGTCTTCAACAAGATCGACCGCGGCGGGGACGAAGCGGCTTTGCGCGCGAAGTACCCGGACTGCATCGTGATGAGCGCGAAGAGGGAGGGCGACGTCGCCGGGCTGCGCGAGGCGATCGTCGCGTTCTTCCAGCGGAACCTCGTCGAGGCCGAGCTCTTCCTTCCCTGGTCGGCGCAGAAACTGCGCGGGCAGGTCTTCGCCACATGCACGGTGCTGGAGGAGCGCACCGATGCCGAAGGCGCGTTCCTGCGCGTGCGCGGCGAGCCCGAGGCGGTGGGGCGCCTGCGCGAGCAGTTGGGTGAGACTGCCATGATTCGCCCTCGCGGTTAGTCCCGATCCAGGCTGGCTGAGGCTGGCTGTGCGGCAGGGCGCTTCCGCGCCCGGCGCCGAGTGCGTATGATTCACCGGAGGACAGGGCGCCAAGGAGGTCAACGATGGAAGTTTTCCCGGGAGTTTCGGTGGACGCGGGGGTGCGGTTCGGAAAGCCATGCATCGCCGGCACCCGCATGGATGTCGCAACGCTGCCTCCCGCGGTGAAGGCCGCGTGAAGGTATTGCTCGACGAGAACTTCCCGCTTCCTCTCTATCACCGGCTCCGTGCAGCCGGGCATGACGCCGAGCACATCATTGTCCTCGGTCAACGCGGGATTCCGGACTCGGCCATCCGGCAACGGCTGATGGCGGAAGAACTCGTGTTCCTCACCAACGACACCGAGTTCGAGGATCTGCCCGCCGACTACCGCGCCCAGGTGGTCATCTCCCGCGTTCCGCAGCGCCTTCCGACGACGCGACGCGTTGAGATATGGTTCGGCGCGCTCGAAGGGTTCCTCAAGACGAAACCCGCAGGACGGCTTTTCGATTTGCATGAGACGGGCCAGATCGTCGAGTGGACGATTCGCGAGAGCCGATAGGTCGGGGTCGACGTTCTCGCAGAGATTGAGCGAGGAGCTGGTGTGCTGCACGAACACGGTGCACAGGCCCTTGCGGATGCCGCAGTTGGAATGGCACTATAGATTCTCGAGCTCAATGTTCAGGAGGCGAAAGGAGAACGGCATGACGTAGCTATCCCTTACAGGAGCTGCGTCATGTCACGTACGTATCGCCGTCGCGGCGAGCGCCACGAGTACCGTTGGGTGCTGCGCGACCGGAGCGACGCCACGCCCTGGTGGGCGCACGCGTTGCTCGATCGTCATTCGCGCGAGGGCCGTCGCGCCATAGCGCGCTTTCACTCGGACGCCGAAGTCACCATGCGAAGCAGTGCGCCGCGCTGGTACCGCCGGGAATTCGACCACCGTCTGCGCACGTTGAATGACCGCCAGCTGCGCCGCTCGCTCGCCGATCCCGGTTATGACGCGGTTATGCAGATTCGTCATCGCCACGACGCCAATTGGAGTTGGTGGTGAAGCTCCTTCCGGTATCGTCGTTGACGGCGGCATTGTCCGGGCCGGATTCGAGGTGTAGCCTTGCGTCCTTGTACAAAGGAGAGAAGACCCATGAAAAAAATTCTCGGATTGTCCGTTGCTCTCGCCGTTGCGCCATTTGCGCAAGCCGCGGATATCGAGGCCGGCAAAGCCAGGGCCGCCAGCGTGTGCGCGGCATGCCACGGCGCGAACGGTCAGAGCGTGAGCGATACGATTCCCAATCTCGCCGCGCAGCGCGCGGGCTACATCGAGGCGCAGTTGAAGGCGTTCAAGGAAGGCACGCGCAAGGCGCAGAGCGCGACCAGTCCTACGGCGATCATGAATGCGATCGCGGCCCAGCTCGGCGCCGACGACATCGCCAACGTCGCGGCGTACTTCGCCGCGCAGCCCGGCGCGACGGGCGCCAAGTCCGCGCTGCTGCCGAACGTCGCGAAGACCCACGTGAGCTTCCCCGAAGGCTACAAGGAGTCGTTCACCAAGTACCACACGATCAGCTTCCCCGCGACCAAACAGGTGCGCTACTACTACGCCAACAAGGCCGCGCTGGCGGCGGCGAAGGCGGGCAAGCCGCTCCCGGACGGCTCGGTTCTCTTCGCCGAAGTGTATGCGGCGAAGCTCGGCGCCGACGGGCAAGCCGGTCACAGGCGGCGACGGCCACTTCGTGGCGGAAAAACTGGTCGCCTACACGGCGATGGCGCGCGAAGCGGGCTGGGGCAAGGACATCCCCGAGATGCTGCGCAATGAGAACTGGAACTACGCGGTCTTCACCACCGACAAGCAGCACCGGCCCGGCGTGAACCAGGCCGAATGCCTCGGCTGCCACAAGCCGCTCGACAACGTCAGCTACACCTTCACGCTGAAGCAGCTCGCCGCGGCGAAGTAAGCCGCGACGCCCTAGGGCATGAAGCCGCCGCCGTTCACGTGGACGGTCTGGCCGGTGATGTAGCGCGCGTCGGGCCCGCACAGCATGCGCACCACCGCCGCGACTTCCCCGGGTTCGCCGCGGCGGCCGATCGGGGGCAGGCCGCGCCGGTCGTTTGGTCGAGCCGGCGCACCCGGCAGCCCGCGCACGGTCTCGATGGTTCCGGGCACCACGCAGTTGACCGTGATGTGGTGCGGCGCCAGGTCGAGCGCGAGCGCCCGCGTCATGCCGGCGATGCCGGCCTTGGCTGCGATGACGTGGGCGCGGCCGGTCGCGCCCTTGTGCGCCGTGAGGCCTCCGATATTCACGATCGCCCCGCCGCGCACTCGAGTGAGGTGGGGCAGGCAGGATTGGCTGCACAGGAACGCGCCGTCGAGCACGGTCGCGATCACGCGACGCCATTCCTCGAGCTTGATGTCCTCGAAAGGCGTCTCGCTCCTCACGGCGGCATTGTTGACGAGAATGTCGAGCCGCCCGAACTCCCTGACCGTCGCGTCCACCATCTTCGCGACCGCGGCGGGGTCGGTCACGTCGGCGAAGTAGCAGGCGGCCGCGCCCCCGTTCGATTTGATCATCGCCACGGTGTGCTTGGCTTCGCCGTGCGAGGTGTTGGCGTTCACCATCACCGTCGCGCCGCCCGCGGCGAGCGAACGGGAGATCGCCCGGCCGATGTTCCTTGCGCCGCCGGTGACGAGCGCGACTTTTCCCGAAAGCTCGCTGCCCGGGCTCATTCCTGCATCGCTCATTGCGCGGCCGTCGGGCCAGGAAGAATCGCTGTGCATGGGCAAGTTATAATTTTCGCCGCTTCTCCCGACGAAGGCGTTCGGCCTTGCGCGGCCGCAGTCGTCGCAAGCGACAGCGGACAGGATACGCCATGCCATTCGTAGCGATCAACGGCATCAGTCGACTCCCGGCGCTCGCCCGCTTTCTGCTCGGGCTCGCCGTCATCAACCTCGTCGTGTTCGCGGCATTCCGGGTCGCATTCTGGGCCGCGTTTCACGAGACGCTTGCAGGGACGTCTCGGGGGGATTTGCTCAAGGCCTTTTACCTGGGATCCAAATTCGACTTGCGGCTCGTGTTGCTGCTTCTTCTGCCGCTCGCGCTGCTCGGCTGGATCGCGCTTTTCGATCCGGCGCGGCGGCGCGCCGCGCGAATCGCCTGGCTCGGTTATCTCGCTCTGGCGCAGTGCGTCGTGCTGCTGCTCTACTTCGTCGATTTCGGACACTATGCCTACCTGCGGGTGCGGCTGAACGCGAGCCTGATCGATCATCTGACGCCGGTGGAGGTGGCGGCGCGGGTGGCGTGGGACACTTACCCGGTTCTGCCTGGCGTGTTGGGGCTTCTGATGCTCACTTCCGCGTATGTCTGGATCGTGCGCCTGGCGGCCCGACATACGCTCGTACCGGCCACCAGGCCTTTGGACAAGTGGCCGAAGCGGGCGGCAGTCACCGCGCTCGCGGCGCTGTATGCGCTTGGAATCTACGGCAAATGGTCGTGGTACCCGCTGCGATGGAGCGAGGCCTATTTTTCCTCGAGCGAGGCGGTGGCCGCGCTCGCTCTCAATCCCGTTCTGTTTCTCATGGACACCGCGGAAAACCGCAACCTCCCCTATGACGCGGACAAGGTGCGCGAGCATTACGCGTACACGGCTTCGCTGCTCGGAGTCAAAACCCCGGACCCCGGGAAGCTCGATTTCGCGAGGTACGTCACGCCGGCCGCCAAGCCTCCGGTCCCGCTCAACCTGGTGGTGATCCACCTGGAGTCGTTCGCCGCATTCAAGGCGGGGGTTTTCGGCAACTCGCTCGACGCCACGCCGTATTTCGACGCGATCGCGAGAGACGGCCTGCTGTTCACGAACTTCTTCGTGCCGGAGGTCCCGACGGCGCGATCGGTGTTCACCATGATCACCGGCATTCCGGACGTGAACGGGGCCACCACCGCCTCGCGCAATCCGCTGGTGGTAAATCAGCACACGCTGGTGAACGCGCTCGAGGGCTACGAAAAGTATTATTTCCTGGGGGGAAGCGCGACCTGGGGCAACATTCGCGGCCTGTTCGCACACAACATCCCGGGCCTGCACATATTCGAGGAAGGCGACTACGACGCGCGTCAGGCGGACGGCTGGGGCGTATCGGACGTCGTTCTGTTCGAAAAAGCCGACGAGTCGCTCCGCAAGGAAAAGAAGCCGTTCTTCGCCTTCATCCAGACCGCAGGAAACCACAGGCCTTATACGATCCCGGATGACCGGCGCGGGTTCGAGCTCGCGCAAGCGGACGATGCAGCGCTCCATGACAACGGCTTCGACAGCCTCGCGGCCTACAACGGGCTCCGCTTCCTCGACTACGCGCTCCAGGCCTTCTTCACAAAGGCGCGCCAGGCCCCCTACTTCCGCAACACGGTCTTCGTGATGTACGGGGATCACGGCAACCCCTCCACCCTGCAGACGCCCTGGGAGCAGTTGAGGCTCACGGGTTTTCACGTGCCGCTGGTGATCTACGCGCCCGCACTGATCAAGCGGGGCCGGCGCATCGACTTCACCGCCAGCCTGCCCGATTCCCTGCCGACGTACTTGAGCCTGCTGGGCGTTCCCTATCTCAATACGGGGCTCGGGCGCGATCTGCTCGGCCTCGGCGCCGAAGATCCGCATTTTTCCCTGATCGAACACGCCGGAGTGCTCGACGACGAGTTCTATCTTCGTCTGGACGCGGATGTCGCGCGCCTGTTCCGTTACCGCTCGCAGGAGGCCGCGGAGGACGTGCACGAGCGCTATCCCGAGAAAGTCGCCGAGCTGCGCCGCCTGCACGAGGCGCTCTACGAGACTTCGAAATACATGCTCTACCACAATCCTGCCCGACCTCACGTTCCGCAGGGGGCCGTGGTTCCACAAGCTGCAGCGCGGTGATGCTCGGGGCCCGGTGGATGAGGTGGGGGTCGCCGGTCGCAGTGGCTCTGGTGTTTGCCGGCCTCTACGTTCGAATACTCACCGCGCCCTCGCCCGGCGGCTTTGTGCCGCTGCAAACCGCTGCTCGCGCCGCGTCCCCGGCGGCACCGTTCTATGGAGCTCAGCTCCTGCCCAATAACAGCGCAGCATCGGTGCACAGCGCTGCCGCCGCGGAAATCTCGGGCGGGAGGCTGCGAGCGTTCTGGTACGGGGGCAGCCGCGAGGGCGCGTCCGATGTCGCCATATACAGCTCCATCTACTCTCTTCAGCAAAAAGACTGGAGCCCCGAGCGCGTCGTCGTCACCCGCGAATTCGCGCAAAGGCATCTGCGACGCTACATACGCAAATTGGGCAATCCCGTGGTTGGCCGCGACGCGAAGGGACGCCTGTGCCTCTATTTCGTGAGCGTGTCCGTCGGCGGCTGGGCGGGCAGCGCCGTGAACCTGATGGTTTCGGAGGACGAAGGCGAAACCTGGAGTCCGCCCCGGCGTCTGGTTGCGTCGCCGTTCTTCAATATCAGCACGCTGGTGAAAGGCGCGCCGCTCCTGTTTTCCGACGGGGCGGTCGGCCTGCCGGTGTACCACGAGCTGCTCGGCAAGTTCGGCGAGCTGCTGCGCCTGGACGCCGAAGGTCACGCGATCGGAAAAACGCGTCTGTCCTGGGGGCAGTCGTCATTGCAGCCGGTGATCGTGCCGCGATCGGACAAGGACGCGGTGGGTTTCATGCGTTATGCCGGGGATCCCCCGAATCGGATCCTGATGGTGCGAACCGGGGATGGCGGCGTTCACTGGAGCCTGCCCGCCAAGACGGCGCTGCCCAATCCGAACGCTGCGGTGGCGAGCGCTTTGCTCGCCGGCGGCCCGTTGCTGCTCGTGTTCAACAACGCCGAGGAAAATCGCGAAGACCTTTCGCTCGCGCTCTCGACGGACTTCGGAAACACGTGGCGCATCGCGCACAGGTTCGAAGGCGATTCCGGATCGCCGCAGGCGCCGGTCCCGGAATATTCCTACCCCTGGATCATGCAGGACCGGGCGGGCGACATTCACGTGCTCTACACCTGGGGTCGTTCCCGCATCAAGCACGTGCGTTTCAATCGGGCCTGGCTGGAGGGCGGGCGTTGATGACTGCAAACGCGATCTTCGGTCTTCTTGGTTGCGGGCTGCTCGGCCTCGCCGGACTCGCGACCGTGATTCGGCTGCGGCGGCTGCCGGTCCGCGCCCGCTACGCGGTCATGCTGGCCGCGGCCCTCGCGGTGTTTGTTCCGATCGGCGACCTCTCGGTCGCCGCCTGCGTGCGGGGCGTCACCGGAGACTTGAGCGTGACGACACTCGTCCTGGCCGGCGCGGCTTGCCTCGCGCAACTTACGGGGAGAATGCCGATCGGGCAACGGGACCTGCGCGCGCTGTTCTGGCTTTTGGTTCTCGCCGCCCTGTTCCTGTATCCGTTCGCGCTCGGATGGACGCGGTTCGACCCGTACGCGCTGGGCTATGGATCGAGCGAATTTCTCACGGCCCTGTTGTTGATCGCCTTGGCTGCGTGGTGGGCGAGACTGTACGTCATCGTGCTCATCGTGATCGCCGCGGCGCTCGCGTATCTCGCAGGCGGATACGAATCACGCAACCTCTGGGACTACCTGATCGACCCGCTCGCGTCCGTCTACGCGTTGGTCCGGCTGCTGGCACCGCGAACCGTTTTGCAGCAGCGCGCTAGTCGATCGCCTTGATTCCCGCGGCCTATTTGCCCTCCTCCGGCGTCGTCGTGGATTTGTCGGAATACGCGGGTTATTCTATTGTTTACTGCGGGGCGGACGTCGATCCCGCGGGTACGATTGGAGAATTCCATCATGCTTGCAGCCGAAAGAGTCAAAGTCTTCTGGCAGCCCGGGTGCACGAGCTGCCTGAGGACCAAGGAGTTCCTCACCAAGAGCGGCGTGGACTACGAGTCGATCAACGTGCACGGCAATCCGGCCGGGATGGAAGAGCTGCGCAAGCTCGGCGCCCGCAGCGTCCCGGTCGTCGCGCGCGGCGGCAAGTTCGTTTTCGCGCAGGCGCTCGGCGATGTCATCAAGTTCCTCGACCTGAAGGTGCAGGTGCAGGAACGGCTGAGCCCGGACGAGCTCGTAAAGAAGCTCGAGCTCGTGCTGCCCGCCGCCTGCCGCTACATCCGGCAGATCCCGGCGGAGTGGCTCGACAAGCCCTTCCGCAACCGCAACCGGCCGATCCGCGTGCTGTGCCACCACGTGTTCCGGATCGTCGAGGGATTTCTCGAATCGATGCACGACGGCCGCGAGCTGACTTACGAGCGCATCATGCAGGAAGCGCCCGCGCTTCGCTCGGGCGAAGACATCGCGCGCTTCGGCGAGAGCGTCCTCGCGCGGCTTCAGGCGTGGTGGAAGACCACTCCGGAGCGCAGCTGCGCGCGCGTGATGGACACCTATTTCGGCAAGCATCCCCTGCACGTGGTGCTGGAACGAACCGCCTGGCATCCGGCGCAGCACACGCGCCAGCTGATGCTCATTCTCGAAACGCTCAACATCAAACCCGATCGCCCGCTCACGGCGGCGGACCTTGCCGGCCTGCCGCTTCCTGACAAGGCCTGGGACGACGAAAAGGAGGGGTCATGAAAAGAATACTCGTTGCACTGACGATCGCGGCGCTCAGCTTCGGCGCCCTGGCCCAACAGCGCAATTTCGACGCGGTACAAATCAAAACGACCCAGGTGGCCGCCGGCATCTATATGCTGGAAGGCGAAGGCGGCAACATCGGCGTCTCGGCGGGCGAGGACGGCGTGTTCCTGATCGACGACCAGTTCGCTCCGCTCACGCCCAAGATCCTGGCCGCGGTGAAGGCGATCTCCGACAAGCCGATCCGCTTTCTCATGAACACGCACTGGCACGGCGACCACGTCGGCGGCAACGAGAACCTGGGCAAGGCCGGCGTGGTCATCATCGCGCACGACAACGTCTACAAAAGGATGTCGGTCGGCGGCGCGATCCAGCTGCTAAAGCAGAATTACGCGCCCTATCCGAAGGCGGCCTTGCCCGCCGTCAGCTTCAGCCAGTCGGCCACCTTCCATCTGAACGGCGACGACGTCACGTCGATCCACCTGCCGCCCGCGCACACCGACGGGGACTCGTTCGTGCGCTTCACCAAGGCGAACGTGATCCATACGGGCGACGTCTTCGCCGCCTACCGCTATCCCTTCATCGACGTCGAGAGCGGCGGCTCTGTGAAAGGCATTCTGCGGGCGGTAGACCAGATGCTGCCCATGATCGACGACGCCACCAAGGTGATCCCCGGCCACGGCGGAGTGTCATCCAAGAAGGACGTGCTCGCCTACCGCAAGATGATCTCGACGGCGATCTCCAAGATCGAGCCGATGGTGAAATCGGGCAGGACCCTGCAGCAAGTGATCGACGCGAAACCGCTGCGCGAGTTCGACGAGGAGTGGGGCAAGTTCAGGAAGCCCGAGGCCTTCGTCGAGATCGTCTACAACGGGCTTCGCAAGAAGTAGAGACCGGCAACCGGCGGCATCATGCCGCGCCGGCGAAGTCGGCGCCTTCATCGAGCTCGGAGAAACGCACCGGCAGCACCTCCCGGGTGGTGAGCTTGCCGCCCTCGGATTTCTCGACCAGTATCAACTGTTGCTTGTCGGGAATCCCGGTCGGGATCACCATCTTGCCGCCGGGCTTGAGCTGCGCGAGCAGCGGCGGCGGAATCAGGTCGGGCGCGGCGGTGACGACGATCTTGTCGAAAGGCGCGTGTTCGCTCCAACCATAGTAACCGTTGCCGACGCCGATCTCGATATTTCGGTAACCGAGATTCCTCAGCCTCCTCCGGGTATCCAGAGCGAGCTCCTCGATGAGCTCGATGCTGTAGACCTGATTCACCAGTTCCGAGAGGATCGCGGCCTGATAGCCCACGCCGGCACCGACCTCTAGCGTCACGTCGCCCGGCTGGGGCTCGAGCAGATCGGTCATGAGCGCGACGATGAAGGGCTGCGAGATGGTCTTGCCGTAGCCGACCGGCAGCGGCGAGTTGAGATAGGCATAAGCTTGCAGCTCCAAGGGCACGAATTCGTGGCGGGGGATCCTGCCCATCACCTCGATCACCCGAGGGGCGAACGCGGACTTGCCGAGCTGAGCCGTGAGGAAAACCGTATCGGCCACGATCTCGGCGATCATCTGCCGGCGCATCAAATCATGCTGTCGGTTTTCCATCGCCCGTCAGTGCAGGGAGGGCTTCTTGAGAAGATCCTGACGGTCCGCCGAGGGCACGCGAACACGGGATACGGAGCCCTCGCGCACCAGAGTCATCGGCACCTCGACCCCCGCGGAGCCGGTGCTCCAGATTTTCCGGAACAAGTCGGCAAGCCCACTGACCCGTCCGCCCGCGACCTCGATCACAATGTCGCCCACCTGTACACCGGCGCGTTCTGCAGGCCCGCGGCCCGCGAGGCCTGAAACCACGACATGTCCTTTGACTTCCGTCGCGTAAAGACCGAGCCAGGGGCGTGCCGGCCGCCGCGCCCGGCCGAGCTTCACCATGTCCTCGAGGATCGGCTCGAGCAGGTCGATCGGTACGATCATGTTGCCCTGCACGGTGCGGCCGCCCGATTCTTCCTGAACCATCAGCGAGCCTATCCCGAGGAGCTGTCCCTCCCTGCTGATCAGGGCTGCGCCGCTCCAATGGGGGTGCGCCGGGGTGGTGAAGAGCGCTTCATCCAGTACGTACTCCCAGTAGCCGGCAAACTCCCGCCTGGCGATGAGCTTGGCCTTGAGCGCATGCTTGCGGCCGCCGTGACCGGCCACGACGACGTCGTCGCCGACGCGGCACGAAGCGGCAGTACCTCGTAGAAGCGCCGGCGCGCCCAGCCGGCCCAGAGGCTGCACCAGTCCGAATCCGGTCGGCTGATCGTAGGCAAGCGGATGACCCGCGACCGCCGTGCCCTTGTTCGTGTTCAGCCAAAGCGTCGTCGCTTCGGTGATCAGATAGCCGATGGTGAGCACGAGTCCGTCGTCGCGGATGACGACGCCGTTGCCGATGCGCTCGGTGCCGAGTATCCCCGCGGTAAAGGCGTCCTCGGGTACCTCGGCGCGCAACAGCACCATCGAGTCGAGCGCCGCCTCCAGGTCGAAGCGCGACTCCTCGGTTTTGGGCTGCATCTCGGGCGGAAACGCCCAGTTGCTCAGGTCCGCCATGGGATTTTCTTGCGAAATTCTGGCCCTTCATTCTATGGCAGAGCCGGGCTGCGTGTCAGCTCCCGCGCGATAATTTTCCCGGTAAACTCTGTTCGTCAGAGGACCGACATGAACATTCCGATCAGCATCGCGATGGCTTCCAATCCGAGGACCTGGCCGGTTTTCGACGGCAGGGTCAAGCCGGACGGGATCACGCTCGTACCGAGCGCCGTGCATCCGTCGGAACTCTTCTGGCGACAGCTGCGCTTTGCCGATTTCGACGTATCCGAGATGTCGTTTTCCTCGCTGATCATGGCAAAGTCGAAGGGCGATGACCGCTGGGTCGGTCTGCCGATTTTTACGACCCGGAAATTTTTCCATGCCGAGATCCTGGTGAGAAAGGATTCCGGGATCGATCGGCCCGGCGACCTGAAGGGGCGGCGTGTCGGCGTTCCCGAATACCAGCAGACCGCTGCGCTGTGGGCGCGGGGCGTGCTCGAGCATGAGTTCGGTGTCGCACCGAAGGACATGCAGTTCTGGATGGAGCGCACTGCTTCGCACAGCCACCGCGGCGCGATCGGCTTCTCGCCGCCGCCCGGGGTGACGATCGACCAGATCCCGCCGGAGAAAAACATCGGATCGATGATGCTCTCGGGAGAGCTCGATGCGACGATCCATTACATCGTGAATCCCAACCTCGTCGACCGGAGTACCGCCGACCTGTGGAACCATCCGGCCGTCAAGCCGCTCTTTCCCGATCCGCTGGCCGAAGGGATCCGCTATTACCGAAAGACCGGCATTTTTCCCATCAACCATGGAATGGTGATCCGAAGGGAGATCGTCGAGAAGCACCCCTGGGTCGTCCTGAATCTATACAAGGCGTTCGAGCGCGCGAATGAAATCGCGAACCGCGAACGCCTGGAGCACGCCGAGTATCACTGCGCGGCGGGCTTGCTGACGGGCGAGGCGAGAGAGGCACTGCGTGCGCCGCTCGTGCAGCACGGCATCAAAGCCAACCGCAAGGTGCTCGAAACCGCCGCGAGCTACTCGCACGAGCAGGGGCTGACTTCGCGACCGGTCGCGCTCGAGGAGGTTTTTGCCGCGAGCGCGATGGAACAGTGAAAAGCGGGCCGGCGGCTGTCACTGCGCTGCGGCCTTCTCGCCGAGCAGCGCCTCGCGGAAACGGTGCTTGAGATGGGCGCCGTCCCGGGGCGGGAGGACAAGAGGCAGGGCGTCAGGTCTTACCTTGACCTGAAAGAAAAGCGGCCCTCGACCTTGGTAGATGCCCGAGCGCACGGCCGCGATCTCGGCGTTCCTGCGGATGATGCGGGAATCGGCAAACCCGCACGCGCTGGCTACTGCCGCGAGATCGGTTCCGTAAGCGGTATGCGTTTTCTGCATGCCGGTTTCCCCGTAGCGCTCGTTGTCGAGCACCACGACAGCGAGGTTGCCCGGGCGCTGCGCGCCGATGGTGGCGAGGCTCCCCAAGCCCATCAGCATCTCGCCATCCCCGGTGACGACGAGCACGCGGCGCCTGGGCTGCGCGAGCGCAAGGCCCAGACCGATCATGCACGCCGACCCCATCGCGCCCCACAGCGGGAAAGTGAGCGGATGATCGCCCGCCGCCGTGCAATCCCACGCGGCCGATCCGAGCCCGGCGACGACCAGCAGCTCGCCGCGCCGCTCGAGAAGCGCGTCGACCACCTTGCGGCGATCGAGCCCTGCGCCGCTCAAGGTTTTTCCCCGAACGACTTCGCGCCGATCAGCTGCTGCGAGATGAGGAGTGCCACCGCACTTTGTTCTTCGAAGGCGATCTTCGCCGCGGTATTTGCAACCGCGCTCGCCTCTTCGGCGCGCTCCAGACGCAGGGTGTGCACGCCGGCGAGGCGCAGCGCCTCCGGCGTCGCCTGACCCATGGGAACCTGCCAGGGATTGCGCTCGCCCGTCTCGCCGCGCATGGTGACCAGCATCAGCAACGGAAAGCCGCAGTTCGACGCGAGGGTCAGCGCATTGACGCAGTTGCCCACCCCGCTCGACTGCATGAGAAGCGCGGCGCGCTCTCCGCCCAGCCATGCGCCCGCGGCGAGACCGATGCCTTCCTCTTCGCTCGTGAGAGGCAGCGCGATCATGCCGCGATCTGAGTGGCAGAGCTCGATCAAGCGCTTGTGGCCTGCATCGGGAACATAAGACACTTGCCGCACGTGCTGCGATTTGAGCGCGCGATGAATCGCGGCGGGCCAGTCGCTGGCCTCGGTGGCGGACGATTTCGATATTTTCCTCTGCACTATTCGCCCTGATCACCCAGCCGACGCTGCAACCCGAAAATTCCGGGCTTTCCTGAAATCTATTATTCAGTTGCCAGGATGGTTGAGTCAACTTAAGGTAGCCGGCTGACGACAAGGTTTGCCCGGAGGTGCCCGTGCCATTGAAAAACGAGTTGATGCGGCGACTGAATATGATCCATCCGGTCATCCAGGCGCCGCTCGCTGGCGGCGGGGACACGCCGGAACTGGTCGCCGCCGTCGGCGAGGCCGGCGGGTTGGGGTTCATCGGCGGGGCCTATCTGACGCCGCAACAGATTCTCGAGGCGGCGCGGGCGGTGCGCACGCGCACTGCCCGGCCCTTCGGGATCAGCCTCTTCGCGCCGCAATCCGCCCCGGAGGCGCCGAAAGATCCGCGCCCGGCTCTGCAATGCGTCGCGCCTTTCTACGCGGAGCTCGAGCTGCCGCCGCCGCAGGCGCCCGCCGCGGCCGCCGACTCGTTCGGTGAGCAGCTCGCTGCGGCACTTGAAGGCGGCGCATCGGTCTTCAGCTTCACCTTCGGCATCCTGCCGGCCAGCGCGATCCGAGCCGTCAAGGCTCGTGGCATGTTTCTGGTCGGCACGGCGACGACCGTCGACGAGGCGGTGGCGCTGGAACGAGCCGGCGTCGACGCCGTGGTCACGCAGGGCGCCGAAGCGGGCGGCCATCGCGGGAGTTTCGCCGCCGAATTCGAGGCGGCGATGGTGGGAACGATCTCCCTCGTGCCCCAGGTGGTCGATGCCGTACGCATCCCCGTGATCGCCTCGGGCGGCATCATGGACGGTCGCGGCATCGCTGCGGCGCTCGCCTTGGGTGCGCAGGCCGTGCAGATGGGAACGGCTTTTCTCGTCTGCGACGAGTCCGGCGTTCCGGGCGCCTACAAGGAGGCGATCCTCAAGGCGCGCGAGCACGAAACGCGGCTCACGCGTGTCTTCTCCGGGCGTCCGGCGCGGGGCATCGTCAACCGGTTCATGACCGAGGTCGAGCGCAACGCCGGCCCCGACGCCGTTCTTCCGTTCCCGTTCCAGAATACGCTGACGCGGCCGCTGCGCAGCGCGGCAGCCAGACAGGGGCGCGCTGAATTCCTTTCGCTGTGGGCGGGCCAAGGTGTCCGAATGGCGCGGCGTCAGCCGGCCGCCCAGTTCATCGCACGGCTCACCCGGGAGACCGACGCAGCCATTCGCCGGCTGGCGGTATGATTACGAGCTCCTGCGTAACGCCCACCGTCTGCAAGGAGAAACCGGCATGAAACTCTACTATCACCCCGTATCCACGACCAGCCGCCCCGTGTGGCTGTTCATCGCCGAGAACGGCATCGATTGCGAGCTGCGCGTGGTCGACCTGATGAAGGGCGAGCACTACCAGCCGGAGTATGTGGCGATCAACCCGAACCGCCTGGTGCCCGTGCTGGAGGACGGCGATTTCCGCCTGACCGAGAGCTCCGCGATTCTCAAGTACCTCGCCGAGAAGACCGGGTCTTCAACCTACCCGAAAGAACTGCGAGCGCGGGCAAAGGTGAACGAAATGATGGATTGGATCAATACGCAAGTCTGCCGTGAGTTCGCCTATGGACTGGTCTATCCGCAGATCTTCCCGACCCACAAGCGGCGCAGCGACGAGGCGCACGCGGGAACGATCGCCTGGGGCAAGGAAAAAGCTCAAGGGTGGCTGAAGGTTCTCGATGAAAGCCTGCTCGGGCCGAAGAAGCAATACCTGTGCGGCGAGCAGATCACCATCGCGGACTATTTCGGCGGTCCGTTCGTCGCCCTCGGCGAGATCCTGCGGTGCAACTACTCGGCGTATCCGAACGTCAACCGCTGGCTGGATCGGATGAAAGCGCTGAAGAGCTGGGGCAAGGTGCACGAGGTCTTCCACGGGTTCGCCGCTTCGCTCAGGGACAAGGCCTTCGAGGCGGTTTGAGACGTACCGGGCGTGGCGCAGGCGGCACTCGGCAACCGCTACCAGCGCTGGCGATGCCGGTACCACGGTTGATTCGGGGTTTTCTTCTTGTCCGACCCCGCTTCCGGGCCTTCCGGGGTGCCCCCTTGATCGGAAGCCCGGCCCGAGGAAGATGATGACGGGTCGTCCACTCTGGCGCTCTTCTTCTGCATCGATGGTTTCTTCGAAGTCGACGCGGAGGGCTTCTTGGGAGCCCGATGCAACATCTTTTGTAGGTTGCGAAGGATCGATTTGGAAAACTTCTCGGCCATGACTGTTTCACAAGGGGTTGGGCGGCGCCATTCTATTACAACATCGGTTCAAAGCGCGGTCTCGGCGACGCCGCAGTGATCATTCGTGCTATGGCTACCTACGCGATCGGCGATGTTCAGGGCAGTTTCAAAGAGCTGCAGGCGCTGCTTGGCGAATTCGGGTTCGATCACGCGAAAGATCGCCTGTGGTTCGTGGGCGACCTCGTCAACCGCGGTCCGGCCTCGCTCGCTACATTGCGCTTCGTACGGGATCTGGGTGATCGCGCATTGACCGTGCTCGGCAACCACGATCTGCATCTGCTGGCGCTTGCTCAGGGCTCGGTCCAGGCTCGCGAAGACGACACGCTCGGGGACGTGATCGCCGCGCCCGACCGCGACGGCTTGCTCGACTGGTTGCGGCACCGGCCGCTGGTGCACGTCGCCGCAAACTACGCGCTGGTGCACGCGGGGCTCCTGCCGCAATGGGACGTCGCCACGGCGAAGGCACTTGCCGGAGAAGTCGAGACGGAACTGCGCGGACCCCGGCACAGGGAATTTCTCGCCCAACTTTACGGTTCGCGTCCGGATCGCTGGGACGACAAGCTGCGCGGGATCGACCGGCTGCGCGTCATCGTCAACGCAATGACCCGCCTGCGCTTCTGCACCCCCGAAGGCGTTATGGAGTTCCACACCAAAGGCGAGACGGCGAAAGCTCCCGCCGGCTACCTTGCGTGGTTCGAGGTCCCCGGAAGGAAAAGCGCTGATCACACCTTGATATGCGGTCACTGGTCGGCGCTCGGCTTGCGCATTGCGCCCAACCTCCTCGCCCTCGATTCGGGTTGCGTCTGGGGCGGAAACCTCAGTGCGGTTCGCCTGGAGGATCGGCGTTTGTACCAGGTAGCGTGCGCGGCAGATGCCGCGCGCGTGAAATCCCCTGCGGAGCGGGCACGCCCAGGGCCCCGGCGATAGCGGTCTCTGCCTTTTCTGCAAGCGAGCGGCGCGTCTGTGCGCGTACGGAAATCGGTGCGAGAAGATTGAACTCCGCGACCATGTGACGCGTCGAGACGATGGCCCAGACCGATTCGAGAAGCGAGGTATCGCCGACATAACCGGCGGCGTCGGTGTGCCGGCCAGCGGCGTCGAGATAGCGCAGCGCCACCGGCTGTAGCGTCGCAGCGGCGTCGAGCGCCGGCTGGAATAGCGCCGAGTGAAAGCGTTCAAGGCTGCGCCCGAAGGTCGTGGCTCCCTCGGGACACACTGCGATCAGTGTGCCGCGCTCGAGTTCAGCAGCAACGATCTGGCGGGCGCGTCGCGCGGCGGAGCGCTTGCCGCGCTCGATGTACAGCGTGCCGACCAGCGTGCACAACCAACCTACGACCGGCCAGCTGCGGACTTCCGATTTTGCGATGAAAGTCGCAGGGAATCTCGCGTCGATAACGAAGATGTCCAGCCAGGAGATGTGATTGAGCACCAGCATGCAGCGAGCGGGGAGCTCTTTCGGCGCGTTCTTTTCGCGCACGGACACGGAGAGGATGGAGAGCAGCGTTCTCGACCAACGGCGCTTTTGCGCTTGCCTTTCTGCCTCGGAGAGTTTCGGGTAGCGCAGCCACGCGATAGCGAGGCCGCGCACCAGATGAAGTGCGAGCCTCGCCAGTCGGAGCAGGCGCAGCGGAAGCGGGGTGCGGTTGGCCGCCATCGGTCGTGTGATCCTCCATGGAAACCAGGCGGCATTCTACCGGCTAGCGGCGCAGGGCCGGCACTGGTCCTCAAATGTCGGAACCGAAATTCCGGCGGAACAGGCGCTTGATTTCATCGAGGCTCATGGAATGATTCTGGCCGCCACGCGATGCGATCTTGATTGCGCCCATCAACGCTGCGAGCCTGCCGGTCTTCGGCCAGTCGAAACCTGCGGCAAGACCATAAAGAAGACCGGCGCGATACGCATCGCCGCAACCGGTGGGATCCACCACTTCGGTTGCCCTGACGCAAGGAATCTCGAGGCGTTGGCCGTTGGTGTAGATGATGGACCCCTCTGCGCCCCGGGTGAGAACGAGTGCCTTGAGTGTGCGCGCCATTTCCTCGAGGTTTCGGCCGGTACGCTCCTCGAGGAGCCGGCCTTCGTAGTCGTTGACGGCCACGTAGGTCGCCCGCTCGACGAAAGCGAGCAGCTCTTCACCCGAGAACATCGGCAGTCCTTGGCCGGGGTCGAACATGAACGGAATGCCGAGCTCGGCAAGCTCGCGCGCGTGCTGCAGCATGCCCTCGCGTCCGTCGGGTGCGACGATTGCGAGGCGCACATCCAACTCCCCGGTAATGTTGTTCAGATGCGAGTAATTCATCGCCCCGGGATGAAAGGCGGTGATCTGATTGTCGTCGAGGTCGGTTGTGATAAATGCCTGTGCGGTGAGGGTGCCGGGCACCTGGCGCACGTAGCCCTGCCCGATGCCGAGCTGTTCGAACCGCTTGAAATACGACGCCGCATCTTCTCCGACCGTGGCCATGACCAGCGGATCGACGCCAAGGAGCTTCAGGTTATAGGCGATGTTGCCGGCGCAACCACCGAACTCGCGGCGCAGCTCGGGAACGAGGAACGCCACGTTCAATATGTGGATCTGTTCCGGCAGGATGTGCTCCCGGAAATGGCCGCGAAATACCATGATGTTGTCGTACGCGATCGAGCCGCAGATCAGAGTACGCATGGGGTTTCCTACAAGTAGAACAGGTAGAGGCGATAGCCGGTAGGCTTGAGTGCTGCGGCCTCGATGTAGACCCGAATCTGGAGCTCGCTTCCGGCAGCGAAGCCGGGCTCCGATCGCGTGCTCTGCGATGCGTAGTCCCTGGGTGTCAGTACGCGCCGGGCGACAGTCTGGCCCTCGGTACTGGTGAGGCTCAGCTCCAAAGCGGGGAACGCTTGGATGAAGCCGGCGCGGTTCCGAAGCGTTGCCGTCAGTACCATCACGCTGGGATGGGTGCCGTCGGCCTGCAGGTCGGAAGACTCGATACTGAGCAACTCCGCGCGGCGCGGTAGCGGTACGTCGCACCCGAGCTCGGCGCAGATGCTCTGCACGAGGGGCTTTGCTTCGGGAAGGAGTACCGCGATCTCGCCCCGGTAGCGATAGCCGCCTTGCACCGCGAGAGCGAGCAGCAGAAACGCGCTCGCAAGCCACCACAGCCGGCTTGGACGCAGCCGCGACTGCGGTCCGAAGTCAAATGACACATCCCTCTCGGTGTCGAGCAGGACTGCCATGCTGGCAGCTTTCGCGTCCTCCCGCGCGGGGCGGCTGGCCGGGCCCGGGCTCAACGCGGTAAGCGCATCGAACAGGGCGCCGCAACGCCCACAGCGGACTTGGCCCGCACGCGCACTAAGCTGTGGCTCGGTCACCCGAAACGCGGTGGCGCAAGCCGGGCAACGCGTGATCATGCTCACAGCTTTACCCCGGAGAGGCACACCCAGCCCTCCGCCTCGGCAGGCGGCGCGAACGCGATCCAGGGTGAGTAACAGCTCTCGACTTCGCTTGCCTGGTCCGACAGAATTCCCGAGAGCGCAATCTGTCCGCCGTGCCTGCATCGTGATGCGAGCATCGGAGCGAGCAGCTTCAACGGATTGGCGAGGATATTGGCGATCACGACATCTGCGGCGAACTCAAGCGGCGCGCCACCTTCGAGGAATTCGCCGGCAACTCCGTTGCGCCGGGCGTTGGCCCGGGCCGCTGCTACGGCGCCGGGATCGATGTCCACGCCGACTGCGCGCCGCGCGCCGAGCTTCAGGGCAGCGATCGCCAATATACCGGAACCGCAGCCGTAGTCGAGAACTGTTTCCCCGCCGGCGATGCTGCGCTCAAGCCACTGTAGGCACAGGCGCGTGCTCGGATGGCTGCCGGTACCAAACGCGAGCCCGGGATCGAGTACAAGGTTGATCGCATCGGGCTCGGGCGGCGCGCGCCAAGTCGGCACGATCCACAAGTGCGCCGAAACCCGGATCGGCCCGAACTGTTCCCTCGATTTCTCGACCCAATCCTCGTCGGGAACGCTGCGCAGCTCGTGAACCGGTACTGCGACACCGGCTCGAGTGCACGCGCGTAGGAGCAATTGTTCGGGCTCGGGTTGGACTTTACACAACGCGGTGAGTTTCACCCGGGGCCAGGAGACGGACTCACTCGACCCAACAAAGTGTGGCACTTCCGCTGCAGTCTCTGCCCGGGCGTCCTCGCAGCTTACTGACACCGCGCCCGCATCGAGCAGCGCATCGGAGAGAGGATCAACCTCCTCCGCTTTCACTTCCAGGACGAGCGCGGTAAACGTCACGCGTTCGATCCTCTACCTTGCGGCATCGCGCTTTTTTTGTTGGGCGAGCTTCTGCTCGAGATAATGGATGTTCACCCCTCCTTTAATGACGCGGTTGTCGAGCAGGAGTTCCTGATGCAGCGGGATGTTGGTCTGGATGCCCTCGATTGCCATTTCGGAGAGCGCGATGCGCATACGCCGGATCGCCTGATCGCGGTTCTCCCCGTAGGCGATGACCTTGCCGATCAACGAGTCGTAGTTGGGCGGCACGGTGTAGCCTTGGTAAATATGCGTATCGACCCGGATGCCGGGTCCCCCCGGAGGGTGATAGGACGTAATGCGCCCCGGCGATGGGGTGAAGCGGAAGGGATCCTCGGCATTGATGCGGCACTCTATCGCGTGGCCGCGAAGCTCGATGTCCTTCTGCCGCACCGATAGCCTCTCGCCCGCGGCGACGCGGATCTGCTCCTGGACGATGTCGACTCCGGTGATCATTTCGGTAACCGGATGCTCGACTTGGATGCGTGTGTTCATTTCGATGAAGTAGAACTCAGCTTCTTCGTAGAGATACTCGAAAGTGCCGGCTCCGCGGTACCCGATCTTGCGGCAGGCCTCGATGCAGCGCTCGCCGATACGCGCGCGCTGCTTCGAGGTCATCTCGGGTGCCGGGGCCTCCTCCATGATCTTCTGGTGCCGTCGCTGCATGGAGCAATCGCGCTCACCGAGATGGACCACGTTCTTGTGCCCGTCGGCGAGCACCTGCACCTCGATGTGTCGCGGGTTCTCGAGGTACTTCTCCAGATAGACAGTGGCGTTGCCGAAGGCAGCCCCGGCCTCCGCCCGCGTGATGCTTATCGCACCCTTGAGTGCGGCTTCCGTGTGCACGACACGCATGCCACGCCCGCCGCCTCCGCCCGCTGCTTTTACGATGACCGGGTAACCGACCTTTCTCGCGATCCTGAGCGACTCCTCCGGGGCATCGGGCAGCGGACCGTTCGAGCCGGGTACGCACGGCACCCCGGCTTTTTCCATGACTTGCTTTGCGTTCACTTTGTCGCCCATCAGCCGGATGGTCTCCGCCTGGGGGCCGATGAAAACGAAGCCGCTCTTGTCCACGCGTTCGGCAAAATCCGGGTTTTCCGCGAGAAATCCGTAGCCCGGGTGAATTGCCTCGGCGTCGGTTACCTCCGCCGCGCTGATGATGGCCGGTATATTGAGATAGCTCGCACTGGATGCCGCCGGTCCGATACACACCGATTCGTCGGCGAGCTTCACGTACTTCGCCTCGCTATCGGCTTCGGAATGCACTACCACGGTCTTGATGCCCATGTCGCGGCATGCGCGCTGGATGCGCAGAGCGATCTCTCCGCGGTTGGCAATCAGAATTTTCTCGAACATGATTTGGTGGGCGGCTTTTTTTTACGACCTCTGATATGGGAATAGCAGGCGCGCCCTGGCGTATTCCCTTTTTTATACCCGCTACGCTAGCCGATCATCATCAGGGATTCGCCGTACTCGACCGGCTGACCGTTCTCGACCATGATCGCCTTGATCACGCCGTCCTTGTCGGCCTCGATTTCGTTCATCAGCTTCATCGCCTCGATGATGCAGATGGCCTGTCCCGCCTTGACCGTATCTCCGACCTCGACGAAGGGCTTTGCGCCGGGGGAACCCGACCGGTAGAAAGTGCCAACCATCGGCGACTTGACGATATGCCCTTCGAGTGACGTCGGCGCCTCCCCCTGGGTGGAGGCGGGGGCTGAGGCGGCAGGCAGAACGGTTTGAGCACCGAGCGGGCTCGCCGCCGAGGCAGACGGGGAAAGGACAACGCCCTCCTTTCCGCCTGAGCCGCCCTTCACGATCTTGACCTTCTCCTCACCCTCGGTGATCTCCAGTTCGGCGATTCCCGACTCTTCGACGAGGTCGATCAGTTTTTTTAGTTTGCGCAAATCCATGCTGCCCTCCTTCCGGTCCGGGCACGCACGCCCGTTTCCGCGAGGTTTCGGGGCTCTCGGAAACGACCCCGAAACAAGCTCTCAGTTTGACTGCAAGGCGAACTGCAGCGCGAACTCGTAACCCCGACTGCCTAATCCGCAGATCGTGCCGGCCGCGAGGTCGGAAAAGTACGAAAGGCGCCGAAATGGCTCCCTGGAGTAGATATTCGACAGATGCACCTCGAGAAAGGGAATCTCGACCGCTGCCAGAGCGTCGCGTAACGCCACGCTGGTGTGAGTCAGCCCCGCGGGGTTGACGATGATCCATGAAATTCGCTGCTTCCTCGCTACATGCACGCGCTCTATCAAAGCTCCCTCATGGTTGCTTTGAAAAGTCTCCAGGGCAGCCCCCTCGCGTTTCGCAATGCGACTGAGCCTCTCGTTGATGCTCGCAAGGGATTCCTTTCCGTAGATCCCGGGCTCACGGGTACCCAGCATGTCGAGATTGGGGCCGTGAATGATCAGGATTCTTCTTGGCGTCCGCGAACGTAGGCCCAATGCACGTTTTGGCTTGGACATAAAGGAAGTTTGGGGGCGATGTCGGAAATTGTCCAGTGTTCGGCGCAGTTCGATTACAAATGAGCGGGCCCATATAGCCGAAAGGCCGATGGGTCAACAGCGAGAGATTGACAGGGCGACGAAGATACCGGAGGCGTCACCGGCCCGCAACCGAGCCCAACATAATCAACGTAGTTAACCGAAAATACAAGAAGGTTATCGATATTTCGATGCAGTTCATGCCACGTTTTGGCCGCGGGGGAGCTCATATTTCGCTCGGAGCGGCGCAGTTTCCCAGTTTTTCTTGCGGCCAGACCCCGGGAACGTAGACAGGCCTTTTAGCTGCTCCCGTGGGAGAGCAGTTGTGTGACGGCTTGAATCCCGGCGCGCTCGATCGGGCGACCGGCCAACGTCGTCTTTAGGGTACCGCGCTCTTCCTTCAAGGTGTAGATCGCCAGATTGACTGGCACGCCCTGCCAGTCGAGCTTCAGCACCGGCACGGCCCGCGCCTGGTCGCCCGCGTAGTGGCGCTGATCGGAAATATCGTACGCAATATTGCGGTTCAGGAGAAAAAGCTCCACGGACTTGCCGTCATCAGTGAACAGCTGCAGGTCGATGTCGCTGTATCGCCCTGCCGTGCCCTTCAACACCGCACCCGCGAGGTAAGGGCGGAACTGCTCCAGCAGACGCATTGCCTCGAGCGCTTGCTCGCGCAGGTAGAGGATGCGCTCGCGCTGTTCCTCGCCTTGATAGAGCGACTGGTAAGCCCGTAGCTCCGCCTCGATCTCCTCGTTTTTCGGCAGCACCTGCGTGTCCTCTGCCCCCAGTTGGCGAGCGGCTTTGCGTTTGGCGAGGGCAAAATCTTCAAGACCATCCTCGGCCATCATGCGTGCGGCGGCCGCAGCGATGCGCGTGCGCATCTGCTGCTGCTTGAACTTGCTTTCTTTCGGCATGGAGAAACAGGTGGGAGTCGGGCTATGATACCGCAGCCTGAAAACGCAGCGAAGTAGGCTAGAATTGTGCCCTTTTTTGGCCGCCGCCCTTCGCGATCTGTCCTGGCGTGCCTGCCCGCCCCGTGCACATCCACATACTTGGCATCTGCGGCACTTTCATGGGCGGGGTCGCCGCGATCGCCAAGGCTGCGGGCCACCGCGTCACCGGGTGCGACGCCAATGTCTATCCGCCGATGAGCACGCAGCTTGAAGCGGAGGGCATCGAATTGACCGTGGGGTATGGTGCTGATCAAGCGGCGTTGAACCCCGACGTATGGGTGATCGGGAATGTCGTAACCCGAGGTAACCCGCTCGTGGAGGTCATTTTGGACCGGGGCGAGCGCTACGTTTCGGGTCCTCAATGGCTGGCTGAGAATACCCTGTTCGGCAGGCAGGTGCTGGGAGTCGCGGGGACACACGGAAAAACAACGACTTCCTCCATGCTGGCTTGGATTTTAAGGGATGCTGGGATGGACCTTGGCTTCCTCATCGGGGGCATCCCGATTAACTTTGGGGTATCGGCAACGCTAGGAAAACAAAGCCATTTCGTGATCGAAGCTGACGAATACGATACCGCCTTTTTCGACAAGCGTTCCAAGATGGTGCACTACCGACCCAGGTTCGCCGTTTTGAACAATATAGAGTTTGATCATGCCGATATCTTCCCCGATCTTGCAGCGATTGAGACCCAATTTCACCACTTCGTCCGAACGATACCTGGGTCCGGCAAACTGATAGTCAACGGGGCCGACCCGACGATTGACCGCGTCTTAGCCCGTGGTTGCTGGAGCTCCGTGGAACGGTTTGGCGTGGCGGACGGCTGGAACGCTAGCGCAGCCGGCCCGGGCCGCTTCGAAGTATTCCATCAAGGCAGACTCATTGGACTGCTGCGCCTAGACCTTCACGGCGAGCACAACCTTCAGAATGCGCTTGCCGCGATCGCCACGGCACAGGCTGCCGGCGTCGATCCGGCACGCGCCATTGAATCCCTCGCCCGCTTCAAGGGCGTCCGGCGCCGCATGGAGCTGCGGGGTACGGTTGCAGGTGTTGCAGTTTGGGATGACTTCGCGCACCACCCGACGGCCATCGCGACGACGGTTTCAGGCCTGCGGAACCAAGTGGGTAACGCTCGCATTTTGGCCGTCCTCGAGCCGCGTTCCAGCACTATGAGAGCCGGCCTGATGAAGGACCGCCTGCCGGCGAGTCTCCGGCAGGCTGACAGGGTTTTCTGTTATAGCGCGAACCTCGGCTGGGACGCGGCGGCTGCGCTCACACCGCTTGGCGATCGCGTGAGTATCGAGAACGATCTGGAGCGGCTCGTCGGGGCAATCGTTGCCGAGGCGCAGCCCGGCGATCAGGTGCTTGTCATGTCGAACGGGGGGTTCGGGGGTATCCATGAGCGCTTGCTCGCTTCGCTCTCCACACGGGCGGCCCCGGCGACCGGGGCATGATCGTCTACCTCCACCTGCTCCTCGTCGAAACCGGAGATGAAGTGCTCGACTACCGAGCAGCGGTGAGAAAGTACAGAGGCGCGAAACGGGTCGTCGTGCAGGGTGGAGACCACACTCCCGCTAGCTTTCCCGAACAAATCCCGCTGATCCTGGAATTCGCCGGGATGGATTGACTACTTTAGCTGCAGCACCTTCCAGACCGACTTTCCGTCTTTGAGCCCGTAGCGCGCCACGGCCTTTTCATCGAATCCAAATCCGAGGCCCGGCGTCTTCGGCAGAATCAGCATGCCGTCTTTCATCTCGAGCTGGGTATCGATGAGACGCCGGAAATTGAGCACTTGATCGTCGGGGAAGAACTCCACGTATCGCGCGTTGGGTGTAGCCGCTACAAGCTGCGCGTGCAGGTCATGAAACCAGTGCGGGCAGACGGTGACGCCGTAGCTCGACGCGGTAGCGGCAATTTTTCTCCACTCAGAGACCCCTCCGCACACAAGAGCGTCGGCTTGCAGGATCTGCGCCGCGCCCTTATCGAGGATTTCCTTGAAATGCCAGCGCCCAGCGCCGATCTCGCCCGTGGCCACCGTGACGCGCGTGAGTTTCGCCAGGCGTGCGTGGTTGTCGATGTCATCGGGGAAGAACGGCTCCTCGATCCAATAGGGGTCGTAGAGCTCGAAACGCTCCATATAACGCATCGCCGTAGGCAAATCATGCCAGGCGTTGTTCGCATCCAGCATCAGCGCGACATCCGGCCCAACCGCATCGCGAGCAGCTTTTACGCGCGCTTCCTCTTCCTTGGGAGAGAGTCGTCCCACCTTCATCTTTACGGCACGAAAACCGTCTTTTGCGTAGCCCGCCATTTCCTCACCGAGCTTTTTCGGCGTCTTGCCCGGAAGGTAGTAGCCGCCGCTTGCGTACGCCGGCACGGCCTCGTCGACCGCAGCGCCGAGATACCTGTAAAGCGGAAGTTTCGATGCGCGCGAATTCAGATCCCAAAGCGCACAGTCCAGGATCGAGATCGCGCGCATGACGCTACCGGCGCGTCCGTGCAGCAATGCTTCCTCGAACATGCGCTGCCAAAGGCCTTCGACGAGCAGGCTTTCACGGTCGAGCAGGCCCGGCGCAAGCAACTGCTCCACGGCTTGCGCAACGAGCGTTCCCCCGGAAGAGCCTGCGTAGCAGAATCCGATACCCTCGACGCCCCCTGCACGTACCCTGACCAGCCCGTAGTCTCGTGCCGAAACCGTGCGCGTGGCGAAGCTCGTCGCGTTATCCAGCGGGACCCGGACGGTTGCTACGGCAATCGATTCGATCTTGGCCATTTGGCGAGCGGTTGGCGTTTTGGCCGGCGTGAACGGGTGCAATGCTGCGCTATAATTATCGCACTCCTTGGGCCGGCGCGACGCGGCTCTTTCCCGTTTGGCTCCATCTCGTGAACGTTCTCTACGAAGACAGCGGTACGTTTAAGGTCGCCACGGTGCTCGCCGACAGCGACAACACCCTTCAGGTCGAGGCACCGCACGGCAAACGAGCCAAGATCAAGTCAAAGGACGTGCTGTTGCGGTTTTCGGAGCCCGGCGCAGTGGAGCTGCTCGCGCAAGCCGAGGCGTTGGCGAGCGGTATCGATGCGGATTTCCTGTGGCAGTGCTGCGGCACGGAGGAATTCGGATTCACCGAGCTCGCGCGCGAGTATTGCGGCCGCGCGCCTTCGACAGTGGAAGCAGCCGGTATTCTGGTGAAGCTGCACTCGGCGCCGATGTACTTTTACCGCAAGGGCAGGGGCCGGTATCGGGCTGCGCCGCCCGAAACGCTGCGCGCCGCGCTTGTCGGTATCGAAAGGAAGAAACAACAGCAAGCGCAGATTTCAGTCTGGGCTGAGCAGCTCGAGCGCGGCGCGTTTCCGGAAGAGTTCCGGCCGCTCCGGGATCAGCTCCTGTACAAGCCCGATCGCAACCGAGCGGAAACCAAAGCGCTTGAGGAGGCTTGCGCAAAGACCGCCGTGTCACCGGCTAAGCTGATGGAGCGCTGCGGCGAGCTGCCCTCCAGCCACGACTACCACCTCAACCGATTTCTCTACGAATACTTTCCAAAGGGAATGGATTTCCCCTTGAAGTTCGAGATTGTCGAGCCCTGGGCTTTGCCGGTTGCCGAAGTGGATGCATTCAGCCTCGACGACGCGATGACGACGGAAATCGACGATGCATTCTCGCTGGCTCTTCTTGCGGGTGACCGCCTTCGCGTCGGCATTCACATTGCCGCTCCCGCCCTCGGGTTCGCACCTGGGTCGGCGCTCGACGCTGTGGCGCGCGAGCGGCTCTCAACCGTGTACATGCCGGGCCGCAAGATCACCATGCTGCCGCCCGAAGCGATCGAGCGCTTCTCCCTTACCGAAGGCGCCGAGCGCCCGGCGTGTTCCCTCTATTTCGATGTACGCACCGACGATTTCGTGGTCGAGTCTCACCATACCCGCGCCGAGCGGGTGCGCATTGCCGCGAACCTGCGCCATCAGGCGGTCGAAGAACTTGATGCGGCATTTCTTTCCGGCACGTCGCGGGAGGACATCCCCTATTCGCACGAGCTGAACACGCTCTGGAAGTTTGCGGGCGCACTCGAGAGAGGTCGCGGCAAAACCTCCTCGGGGCCTGAACGTCCTGACTACGCCTTCCGCGTCGAGGGTCACGGGGAAAACGCGCGCATCAACATCGTCGAGCGTCGTAGGGGCACGCCGCTCGACAAGCTGGTCGCTGAGCTGATGATCGCGGTAAATAGCACCTGGGGGAAGCTGCTCGACGATCACGATGTCGCGGCGATCTACCGGGTGCAATCGGCCGGTAAGGTCAGGATGACCACTTCGGCAATGGCGCACCAGGGCCTGGGAATCAGCCACTATGCCTGGACGAGCTCGCCCCTGCGCCGGTACGTGGATCTGGTGAACCAGTGGCAGCTCCTCGCGCTCCTCGGCGGGCACGCGCCGCCGTTTTCGCGGAACGCAGACATCATGCTCGCGGCGGTGCATGATTTCGACACGACATACGCTGCGTACGACGAATTCCAGCGACGCATGGAGCATTACTGGTGCCTCAGGTGGCTGCTGCAGGAGGCAATCGATGTTGCGGGGGCCGAGGTGGTGCGCGAAAATCTGGTCAAGTTCGACGGCTTACCGCTCCACGCCAGAGTGCCGTCGCTGCCCGAACTTGCTCCGGGTACGGGCGTCGAAATCGCAGTGACCGAAATCGACCTCGTTGAAGCCGATCTCAAGTGTGTATTTCGTCGTTGCAAGGAAATCTCGAGCAGCTCGGCGGGCAGCGCACATGAGACAAAACTCGAAAAAGAGCCTAGAATCGTATGATTCTGAAAGCTTTTAGGGTCCAGAAAGTTGAGTGTTTCTAACGCCCTCGCGTGGCCGCAGCCGCTTGCCAGGCTGGATCCCGACTCGCGCGTGCTGGCGTTGGCGCTGTCCATCTCGATTGTCCTCCACGCGATCGTGCTCTCCATCCATTTCAAGCTGCCCGACGCTCTGCGCAAGCTCACCCCGTCACAGCTCGAGGTGGTGCTGGTGAATTCCAAAACTCGCTCGAGGCCGACCCGCCCCGAGGTCCACGCCCAGTCCAACCTAGACGGGGGCGGCGACACCGATCTTGAGCGCCGGGCGAAATCCCCGCTTCCGGTAACACCGCCCACGGCGCGCGGCTCGGACTTGACGCAGGCGAGCCGCCGCGTACAAGAGCTGGAGGCGCGACAAAGACAACTGCTCTCACAGGTGCAATCCCGGAAGGAGATGGCATCAGCCGAGCCCGAGCCGCAGACCGAGATGAAGTCGCAGGTCTCCGGAGCGGAACTCGCCGAAAGCGCTTTGATCGTTGCTCGGATGGAAGCGCAAATCGCGCGTCAGATCGAGGAGTACAACAAGCGTCCGCGCAAGACCTTCGTGGGCGCGCGTGCCGCCGAGGTTCGATACGCCCTTTATGTCGAGGACTGGCGCCAGAAGATCGAACGCATCGGGAATCTGAACTATCCCGAGAGTGCGCGCGGCAGAATCTACGGGAGCCTCCGGCTCACCGTGTCGATCAACTCGGACGGCACGCTGGCGGCGATGGATCTCGAGCGATCCTCCGGATACAAAATCCTCGATGCCGCCGCACAGCGCATTGTTCAACTGGCGGCGCCCTACGCCAGATTCCCCGCCGACATCCGCAGGGAAACCGATATCCTGGTGATCACCCGCACCTGGCATTTCGCGCGCGGTGATAAGGTCTTCAGTGACTAGGAAGCGCCTGCCGAATGAGGCTGCTCGTCTCAGTGTGGAAGATGTTCTGCTATGCCGCCGGGACGGCGGTCATCGTGCTTGCGGTCTACGAGTTCTGGTTCTTGGCGCAGATCCTGTACTGGGTCGAGCACAATCCTGCGACGACGCGGGTCATGGATGTGCGCCTGGAGGCCTTGCGACAGAACAAGCTCAAAACGGCGCTCGAGCAGAAATGGGCGGACTATGAACGAATTTCGATCCATTTGAAGCGCGCCATCATCATTGCGGAGGACGCAAAGTTCGTCGATCACGAAGGCTTCGATTGGGAAGGCATCCAGCGGGCGATGGATAGGAACCAGCGGCGCGGGAAAATCGTCGCCGGGGGCTCGACTATCACCCAGCAGCTCGCAAAGAATCTGTTTCTTTCGGGCGAGCGCAGCCTGCTGCGCAAGGGCCAGGAGGCGATTCTTGCCGCGATGCTCGAGTCCGCCATGGACAAGCGCCGCATTTTTGAAATCTATCTGAACGTCGCGGAATGGGGCGAAAACGTCTTCGGAGCCGAAGCGGCGGCACACCACTACTTCGGCGTGGACGCAGCCGGTCTCGAACCGGAGCAGGCGGCGCGCCTGGCGGCGATGCTTCCGCGCCCGCGCTACTACGACCGCAACCGCGACTCAGCCTATTTGGCGAACTATAGCGAGAGCATATTGGAGCAGATGCCCGCCGCGCAGGTTCCCTAGTCTTCGTGAGGAGCACTGCTAGGGCCGTCCTGCCGCGCGCCGGCCGCGAGGGACATCGATCCCCGCCAGTAGGAGAAGGCCGGCAACGAAGAATCCGCCGGTTGCCAGCATTGCGAGGCGATGGTTGCCATCGGTTATCCAGGTCACTGTGCCGTAGGTGATAGGCCCCAAAATCGAAGACAGCTTTACCGCCAACCCCCAGAGTCCGAAAAACTCGGCGCGCCTGTCGGCGGGGCTCAGATATCCGACGAGCGCTCGGCCCGCCGACTGCGAGGAACCCAGGCACAGTCCTGCAAGGTTGGCGGCCACCCAGAAAAGTCCCGACTCCGACGCGGACCAGGCTATCAAGGTCGTTGCGATCCACAGAAGAAGAGTCAGCGCAATGGTTCGCACATGCCCGAGTCGATCCTGGATGCTGCCGAAGGCGAATGCGCCGACCGCGGCAGTCACGTTGACCACCAAGATCAGGGCAATCGTATCCTTCGTCGTGAAGCCAAGCGCCTGTTCGGCGTAAATCGCGGCGAGCGCAATGACCGTCTGGATTCCCGCTTGATAGAAGACGATGCATACCAGGAACCGCGCGAGGTCCCGATAGCGCGCGGCTTGGCGCACCGTCTGCGCGAGCCGTGCAAAGGCCGCCCGCGCCAGGTTTTCGCCGGCGGCGACCGGAGCCGGGCGGGCGCGCTCCCTGAGCACCAGGAAAGTCGGCAGGCTCGCTGTGGCAAAGGTTGCGGCGGTGATGAGCATCGTGACCGGCACAAACTGTTGTGGTTCTTGGCCGTGGGCCTGAGCCCAGATGACATAGCTCAGACAAAGACCGAGAGTCAAAATCCCGCCCAGATAGCCTAGAGCCCAGCCCCAACCCGATACCCGTCCCAGCGATTCGCCTTGGGCGAGCTCGGGCAGGAACGCGGCGACGAGGTTTTCCCCGGAACCAAAGCAGAAGTTGGAAAACACCAGCAGCAGCACCGCAAGCGCGAGCGTTCCGGGTCCGGTGAATGCGAGCAGGGCGGTCGCGATCACGCAACCAGCCGTGGTGAGAACGAGCAAGCGCTTTTTTGCGGCACGCAGGTCGGCGTAGGCTCCAAGGACGGGCCCAGTCAGCAGGATCAGAGCGTACGAGACCGACAACGCCGCCGTCCAAGCAAAAGTCGCCCAAGGTGCGTTGCCCGCGACCACCGCGACGAAATAGGCATTGAACACGGCGGTGATCACGACGGTCGTGTAACCCGAGTTGGCAAAGTCGTACATCGCCCAGGCGAGAACTTCCCTGGCGTGCACGTCCTCGGCAAGGTGATTTGAAGCCGTCACGGGGTGATCAGGCGAGATTTTTCTATCGCCATCATACAGCCGGCTGCTAGAATCGCCGCAGCCGCGCGGCGCGTCGGGCGTTGTCCGCGGCAACCACGGGGTCCAAATTCACTGCTAAGGGCCGGCGCGCATGATCGAAACCCTCAGCCCGAAGAAGGAACTCGAGGACCTCCAGGCCGACTTGCGAGAGGTTCAAGAGCTCCTACGGCGGCACCGCCTGGTGGAGCGCCAGGAAACGCCCACGCACGAACTGGTGGAGTCTCTCGTGCACAGGCAGAACGTCGCCGAGCTTCGCGTGAAGCTCGATTCCATGCATCCGGCGGATATCGCTTACGTGCTCGAATCGCTGCCCCTGGAGGAGCGGCTCGCCGTCTGGAATCTGGTCAAGGCGGAGCGCAGCGGCGAAATCCTCCTCCAAGCCTCCGATTCGGTGCGCGAGACACTTATCCGCGACATGGATTCGGACGAGCTGGTCGCTGCGGCCGAACAGCTGGAGACCGACGAGATCGCCGACCTCGCGCCGGACCTGCCCGAGGAGGTCATCCACGACGTATTCCAAGCCCTGCCCGCCGAGGAACGCGAGCAGTTGCGCTCGGCGATGTCGTACCCCGAGGATGCGGTCGGCGCCCTTATGGATTTCGATGTGGTCAGCGTGCGCGAGGACACCGCGATCGAGACCGTCACACGATATCTGCGGCGCTTCGACGCGCTGCCGCACCACACCGACCAGATCTTCGTCGTCGACCGCGACGAGCGCTTGAAGGGCGTGCTGCCGCTCTCCAAACTGATCGTATCAGAACTCGAGCACTACGTCGGAAAGATCATGGTGAGCGACGTCGTCACGCTCCAGTCCGGCGACAAGGCGCAAGACGCCGCCAAGGCGTTCGAGCGCTATGACCTCGTCTCGGCCCCGGTCGTGGACGAGCAGGGCAAGCTCGTCGGTCGGGTGACGGTGGACAAGGTGGTGGATTTCATCCGCAGCAAGAGCGAGAACGAGCTCCTCACGCAGGCCGGATTGCGCGAGGAGGAGGACGTGTTTTCATCGGTCTGGGCGAGCGTGAAGAACCGCTGGTCGTGGCTCGCGATCAATCTGGTCACCGCTTTTTTCGCCTCGCGTGTGATCGGCGCCTTCGAGCACTCGATCGAGAAGCTGGTCGCGCTTGCCGCGCTCATGCCCATCGTGGCGGGCATCGGCGGAAATTCCGGCAACCAGACCATCACCATGATCGTGCGCTCGATCGCGCTCGGCCAAGTGCAGAGGGAACACGCGAAGAAGCTGCTCGCAAAGGAACTGGGCGTTTCGCTTCTGAACGGCCTCATCTGGGGAAGCGCGCTCGGCCTGATCGCCTATTGGCTCTACCAGAAGGTGTCGCTCGGTTTGGTCATGACGGCGGCGATGATGCTGAATCTCGTTCTTTCCGCGACCGCCGGGGTGCTGATCCCGCTCACCATGATGCGGCTCGGACGCGATCCGGCGCTCGGCTCCTCGGTCCTGATCACCGCGATCACCGACAGCGGGGGGTTTTTCATTTTCCTCGGCCTGGCGACGCTCTTTCTGGTGTAAGGCGCGCGCAGGCGCCAGCCCGCTAGGACATCGAACCGAACGCAGCATCGGCCGCGGCGATCGTGGCTGCAATGTCCGCTTCGGAGTGTGCCGCGGAGACGAATCCCGCCTCATATGCCGAGGGTGCAAGGTACACGCCGCGCTCGAGCATGGCGTGGAAAAAGCGGTTAAACGCCTCCTTGTTGCACTGCATGACCTCGGCGTAGGTCGAAGGCGGCACGGCGCGAAAATACAGACCGAACATGCCCACCACAGATTGCGCCGAGAACGCAATGCCGCGCTTGCGCGCGGCCGAGACAAGGCCGTCGCAGAGCGTTCGCGCTGTCTCGGCTAGGCGCTCATAGAAGCCCGGCGCCTCGAGTTTTTTAAGGGTCGCGAGTCCCGCAGCTACCGCGAGCGGGTTGCCCGACAGCGTACCAGCCTGGTACACAGGACCGAGCGGCGCGATTTTCCCCATGATGTCGCGGCGGCCGCCGAATGCTCCGAGCGGCATCCCTCCGCCGATTATTTTGCCGAGCGTGACGAGGTCCGCTTGCACTCCGTAGAGCTGCTGGGCGCCTCGCAGCCCGACGCGAAAGCCCGTCATCACTTCGTCAAAAATCAGAACCGCCCCGTGCCGCGTGCAGTGCTCGCGTATGCGCTGGAGAAACCCGGGCCGCGGCGCAATCAGGTTCATGTTCCCGGCGACCGGCTCGACGATGATGCAGGCGATGGAATCGCCCCACTCGTGAAACGCAGCGTCCAGCCCCGCCACGTCGTTGTAGTCCAGTACGAGCGTCTGTGCGGCGGTCTCGGGCGTCACGCCGGCCGAACTCGGATGGCCCAGAGTGAGCGCGCCCGAACCGGCCTTGACGAGCAGGCTGTCTGCATGGCCGTGATAGCAGCCCTCGAACTTCACGATGCGGCTACGGCCGGTGGCCCCGCGCGCAAGCCGCAGCGCCGACATGGTCGCCTCCGTTCCGGAGCTGACCAGTCGCACCAATTCAAGCCCCGGGACGAGTCGAACGAGTCGCTCGGCCATCTCGGTCTCGGGCTCGGTCGGGGCACCGAAGGAAAGTCCACGGCCCGCCGCCTCCCGCACTGCGGCGACGACCTCCCGGTCCGCATGTCCGAGAACGAGCGGTCCCCAGGAGCCGACGAAATCGAGGTATTCGCGACCGTCGGCGTCCCAAATGCGGCTGCCTTCGCCGTGCACGATGAAGCGGGGCGTGCCGCCAACGGCGCGAAACGCACGCACCGGGGAGTTGACCCCGCCGGGGATAGTTTTCTGTGCGCGAGCAAACAGGGATTCGTTCTTGCTCACGGGTTCTTCTTGTAGAAAAGGCGACTGAAGCTGCGCGCGGCCGCCTCGATGTCGGGCGCGTCGAACAGCGCGCTGATCACCGCAACGGCGTCCGCCCCGGCCTCGATGACGGACTGAGCGTTTTCGGTTGTGATGCCTCCGATCGCGACAACGGGCGAACCGAGGCGCGCCTTTGCTTCGCGATAGAGTGAAAGCGGCGCACGCGGAGCTCCCGGCTTGGTTGCGGAAGGGAAAGCGCTGCCGAAGGCGACATAGTCGGCACCGGCTTCTCGCGCGGCGAGTGCGAGTTCAAGTCTGTCGTAGCAGGAAACCCCGAGCAGCCTGCCTTTACCCAGCTGCGCGCGCGCAGCTGCAATCGAGATGTCCTCGCGGCCAAGGTGCAAGCCGTCCGCACGGATCGCTCTGGCCAGATCCAGGTCGTCGTTGATGACGAGCGGAATGCGTGCTTCGCGACAGAGCGCGAGCAGCGCCGTGCCCTGCTCGCGGCGCAGCGCGGCATTCGCGGATTTGTTGCGGTACTGCAAGATGCGTGCTCCGCCGGCAAGCGCCTTGCGTACCTTGCGAGTGAGCAACCCGATGTCGGGCTCATCGGGTGTCACGGCGTACAGACCGCGAAATCCCGCGTGTAAGACCACCCAGTGCTCAGGCTTTGCCTGTGCCTGGCTCATCCATTTCCCGCGCCCAGAAGAACCGGTCCGGTATGTACTGACCCATGCCTGGACGAAACCCCGCATTGAGCGTTTGCCAGGTGTATTCCTGGGCTTCGCGCACCGCTTCGGGCAGCTCGAGGCCGTTGGCGAGCGTCGCCGCGATCGCTGCGGCAAGCGTGCAACCCGACCCGTGATAGCTTCCCGGCAATCTTTCCCAGCTGTCCGAGCGCACCACGCCCTCTGGGCCGTAGAGCGTGTTCACGACTTGCGGCGTGTTCTCGTGCGTGCCGGTGATGAGCACATACTCGCAGCCCAGGCCGAGCAGTTTCTCCGCAGCGCCGGGGAGGGCAAGCTCATCGTCGTCCTCGCCGTCGCCCTGAACGAGGCGCCGAGCTTCACGGCTGTTGGGGGTGAGAATGGTGGTCTGGGGCAGAAGCAGCTCGCACATCGCCGAAATCATGTCCTCGGTCGCAAGCTCGTCGCCGCGCCCGGAGGCAAGCACCGGATCGAAGATAAGCGGCACGTCGGGATAGTCGGACACGACCTCCGCGATCGCCGCGATGTTCTCGATGCTGCCGACCATTCCGACCTTGAATGCGGCGACCGACATATCCTCGAGCACCAGCCGCGCCTGGTCCACCACCCAGTCCGAATCGACAGCTTGTGAATTCTCGACGCCCGCCGTGTCCTGGACAGTGATTGCCGTAATTACGGAGAGCGCGTGACAACCCATCGCTGCGAGCGTCAGCAGATCCGCCTGTACTCCCGCGCCGCCGGTCGGATCTGCAGCGGCAAACGCAAGCACGATAGGGGGGAGGGTAGAGGAGGACATGGGCAGCGAAGAACCGGCGGTGGCTGGCAGGCGGCTCTTCGCTCAGGTTATGATGCGACGACCCATTGTAACCCATCCCAACCTAATGACGGAAAAGCAAGATTTCAAAACCTGGATGTGTTTGATCTGCGGGTTCATCTACGACGAAGCGGAAGGATTACCGGAGGAAGGAATCCCCCCGGGGACGCGCTGGGAGGACATCCCGGTGAATTGGACTTGCCCTGAATGCGGGGCCCGGAAGGAGGATTTCGAGATGGTCGAAATGTAGTCGGGCACGTTCCCCGCTCCTCGACGGGAGTGCCGCGCGAAGCGGCGCCGGGGCGGTGTTTGCCACCCTGATAGTGCTTCTGAAATAAAACGCACAAGGCTTTGTTTTGACTGGATTTGGCTGTATAGTGTCGGAGAGCTGCGCCCGGCGCGTCAGCGCCGCAGCGTGGAGAGGGTCCGACAGCACTGTCGGGGCGAAAGACAGAAGGAAATGTGGGGTGGAGCGCGTGAGCGAAGCCACGAATCTTGCTGGCGTCAAAGTGATGGTGATCGACGACTCGAACACTATTCGCCGCAGCGCGGAGATTTTCCTGATTCAGGCCGGTTGCAAGGTGATCCTCGCCGAAGACGGTTTCGACGCGCTCGCCAAGATCACCGATCACCAGCCCGATATCATCTTCGTGGACATCATGATGCCTCGCCTGGACGGGTATCAGACCTGCGCGCTGATCAAGAAAAACACACACTTCGCTACCACGCCGGTGATCATGCTGTCTTCCAAGGACGGCCTGTTTGACCGGGCGCGGGGCCGAATGGTGGGCTCGGACGAATATCTGACCAAGCCATTTACGAAGGACAGTCTTTTGAAAACCATAGGCGCGCACGCGCCCGTTCGTACTTGAGGAGATTGCCATGGCCGTAAGGAAGATCTTGATCGTGGATGATTCGCCTACTGACCGGCAGTTTTTCATGGAAACGCTGTCCAAGCAGGGGTACCTGTGCGTCACGGCGGAGAATGGCGATGAGGCAATCACCAAGTCGAAGTCGGAGAGGCCCGATCTCATCCTGATGGACGTGGTCATGCCGGGCACCAATGGCTTTCAGGCGACGCGTGCCATTACGCGCGACGAGGCGACCAAGCACATCCCGGTGATTGTCGTCACGAGCAAGAACCAGGAAACCGATCGCGTCTGGGGAATGCGCCAGGGTGCGAAGGATTACCTGATGAAACCGATCGACGCCAAGGAGTTGCTGGCGAAGGTCGCGGCGATCAAATAGGCCTAGGCCCGTGGCAAAACAGCTCAGCCTGCGTGACTTCCAGCAGGGACTCGCCCAGAGGCTGCGGGAGGCCCAGACCGAAGCCGAGCCCACGTCGCGGTTGGGCGTTCAGGCAGGTACCCGCAACTGGCTGCTCAAGCTGGACGATGCCGGGGAGATGCTACCGCTGCCGGAGTTTTCCGGCGTTCCGCTCACCAAGCCCTGGTATCTGGGCTTGGCGAACATCCGCGGGGTGCTCGCGAGCATCGTGGATTTCGCCGCCTTCATGGGGGGGGAGCAAACCGTGCGGACGCCCGATTGCCGCTTGTTGCTGATCGCCGAACGCTTCCATTCGTTCAGTGGACTGATGATCAGCCGCGTGCTCGGGCTGAAAAACGTGCAGACCATGCAGCCGGCGGAGAAGGCGACCGACCGGTCCTGGATCGGAGCTGCCTACCGTGACGCGGATGGCCGCCTCTGGCACGAGCTGGACATGGGTGCGCTCGTGGCGCACGACGATTTTCTTCAGGTGGGCGCCTAGCACGCATCCACGGTAACCCGAACACAGGAGGGACCAATGGCATTTCTCAGATTTCCGGCCAAGATGGGAAGCAAGAAGGACGCGGCGCCCGCCACGCAGGCTCCAAGGGCAATCCCTCGGGCCGTGCCCAAGCCCGTGGCCAAGCCTGCACCCGGCCCGACAACCGTCGCCGAAGGGCCGAAGCGGCGCATGATCGGTCTTGGCACGGTCCGCGTCGGCCGACAGTACACGGTTCTTGGCGCGATATTTGTAGTGCTCTTTGTCGCGGCCGCATTCATCGTGTTCGAGGACAACCGCGAAGCGACCTACGGCACGATCTACGTCTCCACTTCCGCGCAGATGCGCATGCTGACCCAACGCATCGCCAAGGCGGCGCAAACCGGTCTCATCGGTCTCCCCGAGGCGTTCAAGCAGCTGCAGCAGTCGCGCGACGAGTTCATCGCGTCGCTGAAGCTGCTCACGCAAGGTGGGCAGGCGGGTGACGTTTTCCTTCCACCGACATCCGATACGGTGAAACCGCAGCTCGACGGGGTAACCAAGGAATGGGAAAAGACCGACCGCAGCGTGCAGGTCGTGCTCGCGCAAAGCAAGAACCTCATCGGGCTCGCCACGGCGGTACGCCTGATCAACACCAACAACCCCGTGCTGCTCGATCTCGCCGAGCAGGTCCAGGCGCTCAAACTGCAGGCGCAGGCTCCGGCGCGCGAGGTCTCCCTGACAGGGCAGCTGGTGATGTTGACGCAGCGGCTCGCGCGGAACGCGAATGCCATGCTCGGTGCCGACGTGATCGACCCGGAAGTGGCGTTTCTGATGGGCAAGGACACCGCCACCTTCCGCGAGTTGCTGCAGGGCTTGATGAAGGGCAGTGACGTGCTTCGCGTCACTGCAGCCAAGGACCCGGAGCAGCAGGCAAAGCTTGCCGAACTTGACAAGGCCTACCAGGAATTCCAGGGGGCGGTGGCCTCGATTCTCGGGAACCTGCAGTCGTTGGTGAACGCGAAGCAGGCCGGCCGCAAGGCCGTGGACGACTCCGAGCCGCTGCTCGCCGCGTCGCAAAAGCTTGCTGACGCTTACGAGCAGGAACTCGGCGGGCGCACCACCAACTTCATCGTGCTCGCGGTGCTGATCCTGCTTGGCATCGGCACTATTGCGCTGCTGGTGTTGGTGTACCTCGGCGACACGCGCCGGCGCGCCGAAGAGGCCGAGCGCCAACGCGCCGAAACCGAGCGCACCAACCAGTCGAACCAGGACGCGATTCTGCGACTGATGAACGAGATGGGGAACCTCGCCGAAGGCGACCTGACCGTGAAGGCGACCGTGACCGAAGAAATCACCGGCGCCATTGCCGACTCGGTGAATTTCACCATCGACGAGCTGAGAACCCTCGTCGCCCGGATCAACGCCGCCGCCGCGCAGGTGACGAGCGCCACGGAGGCCGCGCAGCAGACCTCCACGCAGCTGCTCGCTGCCGCCGAAAAACAGTCCGTCGAGATTCGCCAGACCAGTGCTTCGATTCTCAGCATGGCAAAGGCCATGAACGCGATGTCGGAGAGCGCCTCGCAGTCGGCCAGCGTGGCGCGCCAATCGCTCGCCGCCGCGCAAAAGGGCACGCAGGCGGTGCAAAACTCGATCTCGGGCATGAACGAAATCCGCGAGCAGATCCAGGAGACGTCCAAGCGCATCAAGCGACTGGGCGAATCCTCTCAGGAGATCGGGGAGATCGTGGAGCTGATTTCGGACATTACCGAGCAGACCAACGTTCTCGCCCTGAACGCCGCGATCCAGGCCGCCTCAGCGGGTGAAGCCGGGCGCGGCTTCACGGTGGTGGCCGAAGAAGTGCAGCGGCTTGCAGAGCGCTCAGCCGAAGCGACCAAGCAGATCGGTGCGATCGTCAAGACCATTCAGACGGACACCCAGGACGCGGTCTCCGCCATGGAGAAGAGCACACAGGGCGTGGTCGAAGGCGCGAAGCTCTCGGACGCCGCGGGCCAGGCGCTCTCGGAGATCGGATCAGTGTCGCAGCAGCTCGCGCAGCTGATCGAAGGTATCACGACGACCACCGAACAGCAGGCGAGATCCGCAAACACCGTGGCGACCAGCATGCAGGACATTCTGAGCATCACTCAGCAGACCACCGAAGGCACCAAGCGCACGGCGGTGTCGATCGGCCAGCTTGCCGAGCTCGCCAAAGAGCTGAAAGGTTCGGTGTCGGGCTTCAAGATCGGTTGAGGCGGGAGAGCCAGGTCGGGAGCAATGACTGCACGCGCCGATTTCGACGTCGGGCCGCTTTCCTGGGTCAAGGGCGAGATCGACCACGCCATCCAGCGCGCCCAGGAGGCGCTGCGCGCGTTCGCCGCGAACAGCACCGACGCTGCGCAGCTCAAGTCGAGCCAATCGCACCTGCACCAGGCACACGGCGCGCTTTCGATCGTCGGTCTGGAAGGCATCACGCGCGTATCCGAGGAGCTCGAAGGCCTGCTCGCCGGCATCGAAAAGGAGGCTTCGCTAAGGAGGACCGAGATCTTCGGACTGGTCGAGCGCGCCCTTACCGGAATCCGCGCCTACCTCGACCAGCTGATGGCGGGCAACCCCAACCAGCCGCTCACGCTCTATGCCCTGTACCGCGATGTCGTTACGGCGCGCGGCGGGCATGCCGACCCGACCGATCTCTACTATCCGAATCTCTCTTTCCGCCCGCCCAAGCGCGACAAGGTTGCGGGCGCATTGAAGGCGGGCGAATCGGACAAATACCTACGCGAGCAGCGCGGCCGCTACCAGCGCGGATTCCTCAAGTGGCTTAAAAACGATACCGGCGGAGCCGAGGACATGCGCGCCGCCATCGAAGCGATCGAGGCCGCGCAGGGTCCCCTCTCGCAGCGCGCCTTCTGGTGGGTGTCGCTCGCCTTTTTCGATGCGCTCGCGCGCAAGGCGCTGCCCCAGGATCTCGACGCCAAACAGCTGTGCAACCGCATCGAGCAACAGATCAAGCGCCTGGTTGAAGGCACGCCGAGCGTCGCTGAGCGGCTGATGCGCGAAGTCCTCTACTACGTGGCTCGTGCCGAACCAGCGACCCATTGCGTGCGTGAAGTCCAGGAAGCTTACCATCTGGGCCAGACCATCCCGGCTGCCGAGAGCGATGGCGGCATGGTCGAGGAAATCCCGGCGCTGAAGCCGGCGCGCGAGCACCTCACTCATGCGAAGGATGCCTGGAACAAGTTCGCATCAGGCAATCCCCCGTCGCTGCTTGCATTCCGCGACAGTGCGGCCGCGCTCAAGGATGACGCGGAGCACCTGGGCAACGCAGATCTCACGGAGCTCGCCGGCGAAGTCGCCGGGGTCGCCGCGTGGCTCGCCTCGAACCGCGAAAGCATGAGCGAGACGGTCGCGCTCGAAGTCGCGACGGTGCTCCTGCTGCTCGAAAATGCGCTTGCCGGTTTCGCGAATCTCTCCGGCGAGTTTGCCCAGCAGGCGCAGCTTCTGCGTTCGCGCTTGAAAGATTGCATGCTCGGCAAGCTCCGGCGCAGCGCGCCGGAGATCCCCTTGCTCGACGCGATGTCGCGCAAGGCGCAGGAACGGCTGCTCATGAGCCAGGTTGTCTCGGAAATGCGGGCCAACCTGCGCACGATCGAACAGGTGCTCGACGCCTTCTTCCGCGATACGGCGAAGCGCGATGAGCTCGCGGCGCTCGACAAGCCCGTGCGCCAGCTGCTCGGGGCGCTCGAAATGCTGGGAGAAACGCGCGCGCGCGAATCCCTAGCTGCGGTCGCGGAGGAGATCCGCCGCTTCTCCGGCGCGGCCCACAGCGCGAACCCGCAGGATTTCGAACGCATCGCGCAGACTCTCTCGGGCCTGGGTTTCTACATCGAGGGCCTCGCGCACGGCAAGGCCGACTTCGAAGCCGCGATGCAGCCGATCGCGGCGGCAAGAAGAGAGGAAGCCGACGCCGCCCAACCGGTTGCCACCATCGAGGCCCAGGTCGCCGAGCAGCAGCGCGAGACGGCGAGCCTGTACGAGGAATGGAAGACCAAACCCGAAGACGGGGGCCTTCGGGCCGAACTGAAAAAAAACCTCGCAGCCCTCCAGAAAGACGCAGGACTCATTGCCGACCAGGCGCTGGAAGCTTCCGCGGGGAAAGCACTCAAAGCGCTTGACAAGGCGAGCACCATGCCGCTTACGCCCTACCTGAGGGAAGCCATCGCGAAAATCACGGCGGCCGCGGCGCCCTCCCCGTCTCCTGAGACTGCCAAGCTCATCGACGCAAGCGCCGAGGCGATCGACGCGGAGCTCCTGGGGGTCTATCTGGAGGAGTCCGACGAGGTGCTGACAACGATCCGCGAACACCTCGATACGGTGCGCGAACAGCACGCCAACAAGGAGGCGCTCACGACGATCCGCCGCGCTTTCCACACCTTGAAGGGCAGCGGACGCATGGTGGGCCTCATGCGCCTCGGGGAAGCCGCCTGGGCCGTCGAGCAGACCATGAATGCGTGGGTGCAGGAAGAACGCGCCGCAACCCCGGAACTGCTGCAGCTGATTGGCCTCGCGCACGATTACTTTTCCGACAACGTGAAGCGCCTCAAGGCGGGGGGAGCCTCGAGCGATGAGCGTGCGCTCGTCGCGGCCGCGGAGCGCGTACGTCGCGGCGAAGCCTCGGAGCAGGCGTCCCCCGAGTCACTTGGAGCACCCTCGACCGCGGCGGCCGAGCCTGCCGCGCCGGAAAGGGCCGCACTCACGCACGTGGCCGCAACCCCCGTCCCGGTCGCGCCCGCAGAGCCCGAGGAATTCGTCCAACTCGGCACACACCGGGTCTCGAAGACGCTCTTTGCCATTTTCAGCGGGGAGGCGCGCGCGCACGTTAGCGCGATCAGGGAAGAGCACGAGACCCTGCGCCAGCACGGCGTGGTCAGCGACGCCTTGCTGCGAGCGGTGCACACGCTCGCGGGCACTTCGGGGACGGTGAAGCTCTCGACCCTCTCGGATCTTGGCTATGCCCTGGAGAAGGCGCTGCAAAAACTTGCGACCAGCGAGCTTTCCGAGGACGAACAGTCGCTGGTCGGAGAAGCGATCGACACGATCGAGACCATGGTTGCGAGCGTGGTCGAGTTGCGCGTGCCGCGAGCGATCCCGGAACTGGTCGCGCGGCTCGAGCACATCGGGGAGGAAGCGGGTGCCCCGCAGGAATCGCCGCTTGAAGAAAAGGAGCCGACCCCTCAGTCCGCGCTTCTGAACGCGGCGGACAGCGATGCCGCCGAGGAGTTCGCCGCAACCGAGCTCGCCGACAGTTCTTTGGATGACCTCGATCTGGACATTACGCTCGAGCGCCGCCAGCGGCGGCTCGACGACGATCTCGATCCGGAGCTGTTGCAGATCTTCATCGACGAGGCCAACGAGCTGGTTCCCTCGGTAGGTTCGGCCATGCGCGACTGGCGCGACAGTCCGGCCAATTCCGCGCTCGGCCAGGCGTTGCAACGCGTGCTGCATACCCTGAAGGGGAGCGCGCGCATGGCGGGCGCCATGGCGCTGGGCGAGCTCACGCACCACATGGAGACGCGCGTCGAGAACGCCATGTCGGTCAAGACGCTGCCCACTGCCCTGTTCGAGGAGCTGGAGACGTCCTGGGACCGCATGGGCTTTTTGTTCGAGCAGCTGCACAAGCCCCGTGCGCCGGAAGAAAGCCTGCCCGCCGTGGCGGTGCCCCCGGAACCGGCGGCCGCCGCCATCGACGCGCCGGAGGCGACGCCCGAGCCCGCGCTGGGGGATGTGGCACCGGCGGCCGCGGCGAAACCGGTACCCCTCGCCGAGCGCGAGTTACAGCCAAAGGCGCTGTTGCGGGTGCGCGCGGACCTGGTCGACCGCCTGGTCAACCAGGCGGGCGAAGTCGCCATTGCGCGCAGCCGGATCGAAGGCGAAATGCGCGCACTCAAGGCGGCCATGCAGGAACTCACCGACAACGTCGCGCGGTTGCGAGCGCAGCTGCGCGAGATCGAAATCCAGGCCGAGTCGCAGATGCAATCGCGCCAGGAACTCGCCAAGGAATCCATGCGCGAATTCGACCCGCTCGAATTCGACCGCTTCACCCGCTTTCAGGAAGTAACGCGGCTGATGGCCGAGAGCGTCAACGACGTATCGACCGTGCACGGAAACCTCGTCAACGCGGTGGACGAAACCGAGAAGGCCCTGCTCGCGCAGGCGCGGCTGAACCGCGACCTGCAGCAGGACCTGATGCGCGTCCGCATGGTGCCGTTCGGCAGCCTCCAGGAGCGTCTCTACCGGGTCGTGCGCCAGACCGCGAAGGAAGTCGGCAAGCGCGCCAATCTGGATATCAAAGGCACCCAGGTCGAACTCGACCGCTCGGTGCTCGAGCGCATCACCGGACCGTTCGAGCACTTGCTGCGCAACGCCGTCACGCACGGCATCGAGGCGCCGGATAAACGCCGGGCCGCAGCCAAGCCGGAAATCGGCGAAATTCGTCTCGAGCTGAAACAGGAAGGCAACGAAGTGCAGCTCTCGCTGTCCGATGACGGCGGGGGCCTGGACATCGACCGGATCCGCGAGAAAGCGATCGAAAAGGGCCTCATGGGACCGGACACGACGCTCACCGAGGCGGAAATCGCCGATTTCATTTTCCACGCGGGAGTCTCCACCGCCACGCAGGTCTCACAGGTGGCCGGGCGTGGCGTCGGAATGGACGTGGTGCGCAGCGAAGTCACCGCGCTCGGCGGGCGCGTGGAGATGCGCTTCACGCGCGGGCAGGGCACCCGCTTCACCATTTACCTGCCGCTTACGCTTGCCGTGACGCAGACGGTGCTGGTGCGCGCGGGCAGCAGGACTTACGCGATTCCCTCGGTGATGGTCGAGCAGGTGCAGCAGCTGAGGCAGGAGCAACTCGTCGCCGCCTATGCGTCGCGCCAGACCGAATGGCAGGATCGGCGCTACCCGTTCCATTATCTGCCGCACCTCCTCGGACTATCCGACGCGGTCGCCGAACAGCAGCGCTTCTCCCCGACGCTGTATCTGCGCAGCGGCACCAACGCCATCGCGCTGCACGTGGACGAAATGATCGGAAGCAACCAGGAAATCGTCGTGAAATCGATCGGTCCGCAGCTGCAGCGGGTCGCGGGCATCACGGGCGCCACGGTGCTCGGCACGGGCGAGATCGTGCTCATCCTGAATCCGGTGCTGCTTGCGCTGAAGGAAGTCGCTGCTCGCCGGGCGATCGTTCACGAAGCGCCCAAGCCGCAGGCCGCGGCCACGCAGCCCACGATCATGGTGGTCGACGATTCGCTCACCGTGCGCAAAGTCACCGGAAGGTTGCTGGAGCGCCAGGGATATATCGTGGTGACGGCGCGCGACGGCGTCGAAGCGATGGAGAAGCTGCTGGAGCTCGTCCCCGACGTGATGCTCGTCGAAATCGAGATGCCGCGCATGGACGGGTTCGCTCTCACGCGCAACGTTCGAGCGGACAAGCGCCTCGCCCGGGTGCCGATCATCATGATCACCTCGCGCACCGCCGCCAAACACCAGAACTACGCGAAAGAGATCGGCGTCAGCTACTTCCTCGGCAAGCCCTACCAGGAAGACGATCTTCTCGAGAAAGTCTCCGGGTTTCTCAAGGAACGGCGGGCCGCCGCCTGAAAATCCCGCGTTCGTACGACACCCGAGCGCGGCGCGAAATTGTGCGCGACCCTGCCGAGGGATTACAATAGGAATTCGCGTCCATGGCCCAGGTCAATCTCACCAACCATTTCCTGATCGCCATGCCCAACATGGTCGATCCGTATTTCGCCCGCACCCTGACGTTCATCTGCGAGCACAATGACCAGGGGGCGCTCGGCGTAGTGGTCAATCGCCCGATCGAGATGACTCTGGGCGCCCTGTTCGAGCGCTTGAGCCTGCGGCTGACTTCTCAGATCCTGGTGAATGAGCCGGTCTATTTCGGCGGGCCCGTGCAAACCGACCGCGGCTTTGTCCTGCACCAGCCCCTGGGCGAGTGGCAGTCCACTCTTGCGGTGCGCGACAAGCTGGGTCTCACGACGTCCAAGGACATTCTGGAAGCGGTCGGTCAGGGCGGCGGCCCGCGCAAGCTCCTCGTCACGCTCGGCTACGCAGGCTGGGCGGCGGGACAGCTCGAAAACGAAATCAAGCAAAACGCCTGGCTCACGGTCGAAGCCAAGGATGGGATCATTTTCGATACGCCGACCGAGGAACGGCTGCCCGCCGCGATGAAACTGCTCGGCATCGACTTCGCGAGATTGTCCGAGGAGGCAGGGCACGCGTGAGCGAGGCGGCCGTGGGCCCGTCGAAGGTCTCCGGCCACACCATACTTGCTTTCGATTTCGGCGTGCGCTGGATCGGCGTCGCGGTGGGTGACACCGAAACGCGGCTCGCCAATCCTCTGGGAATGTTCGAGGCCGCAAGCGGCGGCCGGTGCATGGCGGAGGTCGAGATGCTTCTGCGCGAATGGCGGCCCGAACGGCTGGTGGTGGGCCTGCCGCTCGCGATGGACGGCAGCGAGCACGACATGACGCGGCGCGCCCGGCGCTTCGCGCGGCGGCTCCAGGCGCGATTCCGGCTTCCGGTAGAACTCGCTGACGAGCGGCTTTCCTCGGCAGCAGCCGAAGAGACGTTCCGCGAAACCGGCCTCGGCGAGCGCAAGCGCAAGCAGACGATCCACGCGCTCGCCGCTCAAATCATCCTGCAGGGCTATCTTGATGAATCTGCCAGACGCTGAAGCGCTGTTCCAGGAGCTCGCGCGCAGGCTTCGCTCCGGCGTCACCGATTCCACCGGCCTTGTCGGCATCCGCACCGGCGGCGCCTGGCTTGCCGAGCGCCTGCACCGGGAATTGAAGCTCGCCACGCCTCTGGGGGCCCTGGACATCTCGTTTTACCGCGACGATTTCGACGCTGCCGGACTGCACCACCAGGTGAAACCCTCTCAGATCCCGTTCGATGTCAACGGCCGGCACATCGTGGTGGTGGACGACGTGCTCTACACCGGGCGCACCGTGCGCGCCGCGATGAACGAACTGTTCGACTATGCGCGCCCCGGAAAAATCGAGCTCGCGGCGCTGGTTGACCGCGGCGAACGGCAGCTGCCGATCGCGGCGCAATATGTCGGCGCCACGCTTTCGGTGCCCGCGGGCAAACTCCTGCGCCTGGCGCGCGACGAGCGCGGCAAATTCTTCTTGCGACTCTCCGATGCGAAACCCGCAGCTTAACGGCGACGGAAGGCTCCAGCACCTGCTCACGATCGAGGGGCTCCCGCGCGAAGTCCTGGTGCACATCCTGGACACGGCCGCGTCCTTCATCGGCGTGACCGAGCGCGAGGTGAAGAAGGTGCCGCTCCTGCGCGGCAAGTCGGTGTTCAACCTGTTCTTCGAAGCTTCGACACGCACCCGCACCACCTTCGAGATCGCCGCGAAGCGCTTGTCCGCCGACGTCATCAACCTGAATATCGCGGTTTCGTCTTCGATCAAAGGCGAGACCCTGCTCGACACGGTCGACAACCTTTCCGCGATGTACGCGGACATGTTCGTCGTGCGGCATTCCTCCAGCGGCGCCGCCCACTTGATCGCGAACCACGTCGCCCCGCACGTGCACGTGATCAATGCCGGCGACGGCCGCCACGCGCACCCGACTCAAGGGCTGCTCGACACGTACACGATCCGGCATTACAAGAAGGACTTCACCCAGCTCTCGGTCGCCATCGTCGGAGACGTGCTGCATTCGCGCGTGGCGCGCTCGCTGATCCACGCGCTCACCACCCTCGGCACGCCCGACGTGCGCGTGATCGGCCCGAGGACGCTATTGCCCACGGGCGTGGAGCAGCTCGGCGTCTCCGTGCATCACGACATGCGCGAGGGGCTCGCAGGCTGCGACGTCGTGGTGATGCTGCGCCTGCAAAACGAGCGCATGAAAGGGCCGCTGCTGCCTTCCGCCCAGGAGTTCTTCAAGTCCTACGGCTTGACGCCGCAGAAGCTCGCGCTCGCCAAGCCCGACGCCATCGTCATGCACCCGGGACCGATGAACCGGGGCGTCGAGATCGATTCCTCGGTCGCCGACGGGCCGCACTCGGTGATCCTGCCGCAGGTCACATTCGGAATCGCCGTGCGCATGGCGGTGATGAGCATTCTTGCCGGAAACTGACCGTGGCGAAACTCAACCCGCCCGCCCTCGATCCTGCGCAAGTGCCCGAGCAGTCGATCACCGGCTACCCGGAGCCGTACAAAGCCCGAGTGGCCGGCCGCCACCGCAGGCGCCTGGGCGACGCCGCGGGGCTCGCAAACTTCGGCGTCAATCTGACGCGCTTGGAGCCGGGAGCGGAGTCCTCGATGCGGCATTGGCACGCCAAGCAGGATGAATTCATCTACGTGCTCAAAGGCGAAGTCACCCTCGTCACCGACGCCGGAAGGCAGAAACTGACTCCCGGCATGGCGGCCGGATTTCCCGCGGGCAGGGCCGACGGGCACCAGCTCGTCAACGAGACCAAGAAACCCGTGCTCTACCTCGAGATCGGCGACCGCACCCCCGGTGACGGCGCCACCTACAGCGACGCCGACATGGCGTCGCGCCTGGTCGACGGAAAATGGGTGTTCACACACAAGGACGGAAGTCCGTACAAGTGAGCAACGTCCACATCAAAGGCGGCCGCGTGATCGATCCGAAGAACCGCGTCGACGCGAAGCAGGACGTATTCATCTCCGCCGGAAAGATCGCCGCGCTCGGCAAGGCCCCCGCGGGATTTCGCGCCGAGCGCACGGTAGCCGCGGATAATCTGGTCGTCTGCCCGGGCCTGATCGACCTCTCGGCGCGGCTGCGCGAACCGGGCTTCGAATACAAGGCGACGCTCGCATCGGAAATGCAGGCCGCGGTCGCGGGCGGCGTCACGAGCCTCGCCTGTCCGCCCGACACCGACCCGCCGCTCGATGAGCCAGGTCTGGTGGAAATGCTCAAGCACCGCGCGAAAGGCCTGAATCTTGCACACGTCTATCCGCTCGGTGCGCTCACCTGGAAGCTGGGCGGCGAGCGCCTGACCGAGATGGCGGTGCTGCGCGACGCGGGGTGCGTCGCGTTCTCCCACGCCGACACGCCGATTCCCGACACGCAGATGCTGTGGCGCGCGCTGCAGTACGCCGCGACCTTCGGCATCGCGGTGTGGCTGCGGCCGCAGGACGGGTATCTTGCGCGCGGCGGCGTCGCGCACGACGGAGAGGTCGCCACCCGGCTCGGCCTGGCGGGGATCCCCGCGTTCGCGGAGACCATCGCGCTCGCGACCATCCTGCAGCTCGTACGCGCGACGCGCACGCGCGTTCACCTGTGCCGCTTGTCTACCGCCGACGGCGTCGCGATGCTGCGCGAGGCCAAGAAAGAGGGGCTGCCCGTCACTGGCGACGCGAGCGCCCATCACGCGCACCTCTCGGAGATCGACCTCGGCTACTTCGATTCCCACTGCCACGTGATACCGCCGTTCCGGTCCTTGCGCGACCGCGATGCGCTGCGCTCGGGGCTCGCCGATGGGACCATCGACGCGCTGTGCTCGGATCACGCGCCGGTGGACGAGGATGCGAAGCAGCTGCCTTTCGCCGAATCCGAAGCGGGGGTGACGGGCCTGGAGCTCCTGCTGCCGCTCACGCTGAAGTGGGCCGAGGAGATGCGCCTCGCGCTGCCCGACGCGCTTGCCACCGTGACCTCCAAGCCGGCGGCGATCCTGGGCGTGCTGGCGGGGGACCTTGCCGCCGGCAGGGATGCGGATGTGTGCGTGTTCGACCCGAACGCGCACGTCAAGATCACCGCGGATTTCTTGAAGAGCCAGGGAAAGAACACGCCCTTCATCGGCTACGAGCTGCCCGGCCGCGTGCGCTACACCCTGGTCGGCGGGCAGGTCGTGTACGAGGCCTGAGCGCGGGAGTCTTACCGGGATTCCCCGCTCAGAAGCCCGGGTGCTCAAAACCTGCCCACTACGTCGCCGATCAAATACAGGAGCACCTGCGCGACGATCAGAACGAAGATAGGGGACAGGTCCACGTTGCCGATCGGCGGAATGAAACGCCGGAAGATAGCGTAGAACGGACGCGTCAACATGTCGAGCAGCGGCCCAATCGGCGTCTGAGGGTTGAACCAGCTGAATAAAACATGCAGTATCACCACTCCGATCAGCAGATACAGCGATGCTTGGAGGAGTTTGACGGCCGCAAGCCCGAACAGCAGCCCGGCCCCTGCTCCGGAGGCGCTCGCGAGCGTCTTGCCGTGCAACAGCAGGAGCAGCGTGAGCATCAGCGCCTGCACCAGCCACGCAAGAAGAATCGTCGCAAGGTCGATTCCCATTAGGCCGGGAACGACGCGCCGCGCCGGAAACACCATCCAGTTGGTCAGCGCTGTAACAAACTGACCCACCGGATTGCGGAACGGCGCGCGCAGCAGCTGCATGTAGAACCGCAGGAGCAGCACGTAAACGATGAGCCCGAATACATTCAGGAGCAGCAGATCGGCGATCTGAACGAGCATCACTCTTTCCCGAGTTCTTCGCCCAGTTCCTTGCCGCGCTCGTTGGCGGCATGGATCGCGCGGATCACCGCTTCCTTCACCTCGTCCTTGGCCATGCTCGCCAGCGCCCGCTCGGTCGTGCCGCCCTTGGAGGTCACCCGTTCGCGCAGCACCGCGACCGGATCGGGACTGCTCGAGGCGAGCTTGGCCGCGCCGGTGAAGGTGTTCAATACGAGCTGGTGGGCGATCTGCACCGGCAGCCCCAGTTCCCGCGCAGCGTCCTCGACCGCCTCGATGAAGTAGAACACGTAGGCCGGGCCGCTCCCGGAGATCGCGGTCACCGCGTCCATCTGCGATTCGTCGGTGATCCAGACGGTGGCGCCGACCGCGCCGAGGATGGTTTCGGTCTGCTCGCGGTCCTCGCGGGTGACCGCCTTGGAGAACGGGAACAGGCCCGCGACCCCTTCGCCGATCATCGCCGGCGTATTGGGCATCGCCCGGACCAGGCGCGTGTGTCCCTTCAGCCACTTGGAGAGATTGGCGAGGCGCACGCCCGCGGCGATGCTGATGACCAGATTGGCGTTGTCGGCGATCCCGGATTTGGCGGCCGCTTCGCGCAGATGCTGGGGTTTCACCGCGAACACCACGACGTCGTTCGCCCGCACCGCGTCCTTGGGCTTGTCGAAACAGGTGACCCCGTACTTGTCCACGAGCTTGCGGCGCGCCTCGGCGCTGATCTCGACCACGCGGATATCCTGCAGCGGGAAGTTCTTGCGCAGGAGTCCGCCGATAAGCGCGTCGGCCATGTTGCCGCCGCCGATGAATGTGATTCTCATGTCAAAAATCCGCGGCTCACGCCTTTCGTTCTCCAAAAATCGCGGTGCCCACGCGCACCATGGTGGCGCCCTCGGCGATTGCCGCCTCGAGGTCCGCCGACATGCCCATCGAGAGCGTATCCATCGCCAAGCCGTCGCGGTTCATCCGGTCGCGCAGCTCGCGCAGTTGCGCAAAACGCCGCCGTTGCAGGGCGGGGTCCGCGGTCGGTTCGGGCACCGCCATGAGCCCCCGAAGCTTCAGGCGCGGGAACCCTGCCACCTGCTTCGCAAGCTGAGCGGCTTCCTCCGGCGCGACACCGCTCTTCGACGCCTCGCCCGACACGTTGACCTGGATGCAGACCTGCAGCGCGGCGCGCCCCGGGGCGCGCGCTTGTGCGAGCCGTGCGGCGATTTTCGCACGGTCGATCGAGTGAACCCAGTCGAAATGCTCGGCGATCGCGCGCGTCTTGTTGCTCTGGATCGGGCCGATGTAATGCCAGGTGAGCCCGAGCGAGGCGAGCTCGCGGATCTTTTCGACGCCCTCCTGCACGTAGTTTTCGCAGAAATCGCGCAATCCCGCGTGCGCCGCCTCGCGCACGGCCTGCGGCGGAAACGTTTTGCTCACCGCGAGCAATCGCACCGATTGGGCGGGCCTGGCCGCCGCCCGGGTCGCGGATTCGATGCGCTGCCTCACGGCTTGCAAGTTCAAGGGTATTGAGGACATAATCGCAGCGAGGCAAGCGCGGCGGATCTGAAAACTCTCGCTCTTTCATCTGCTTAGGCCCTTGCTCCCGATTCGGTTCGGGCCTCACGTTGAAGGGGATTATAGTGGATATCTCGGAACTCCTAGCCTTCGTCGTCAAGAACAAGGCCTCCGACCTGCATCTGTCCTCGGGTCTGCCGCCCATGATCCGCGTGCACGGCGACATCCGGCGCATCAACCTGCCGGCGATGGAGCACAAAGACGTGCACGGAATGATCTACGACATCATGAACGACGGGCAGAGGAAGCACTACGAGGAGAATCTCGAGTGCGATTTCTCCTTCGCGATACCGGGCCTCGCGCGCTTTCGCGTCAACGCTTTCGTGCAGAACCGCGGGGCGGCGGCGGTGATGCGCACCATCCCCTCGAAGATCCTGTCGCTCGAGGAGTTGAGAACACCCAAGATCTTCGCCGAGATCGTCGATCAGCCGCGCGGCATCGTCCTGGTGACCGGGCCCACGGGCTCGGGCAAGTCCACGACGCTCGCCGCCATGGTCAACCAGATCAACGAAAACGAGCAGGGCCACATCCTCACCATCGAAGACCCGATCGAGTTCGTGCACGAGTCGAAGAAGTGCCTGATCAACCAGCGCGAGGTCGGACCGCACACGCTGTCGTTCGCGAACGCCCTGCGCAGCGCGCTGCGCGAGGATCCGGACATCATTTTGGTGGGCGAGATGCGCGATCTGGAAACGATCCGCCTGGCGCTGACCGGCGCCGAAACCGGACACCTCGTGTTCGGCACACTGCATACGAGTTCCGCGGCGAAAACCATCGACCGCATCGTGGACGTTTTTCCGGCGGCGGAGAAGGAGATGATCCGCGCCATGATCTCCGAGTCGATTCGCGCGATCATCGCCCAGACGCTGTGCAAGACCAAGGACGGCTCGGGCCGGGTCGCCGCGCACGAGATCATGATCGGCACGCCGGCGATCCGCAACCTCATCCGCGAGAACAAGATCGCGCAGATGTACTCGTCGATCCAGACCGGGCACCAATTCGGCATGCAGACCCTCGACCAGAACCTGCAGGACTTGGTGAGGCGCAACGTCATCTCCGCGGCCGAAGCGCGCGGCAAGGCCGCGAACAAGGACAATTTCCCGGGCTGACTTCCCGGTTTAGCGCTTCAGAAAGGCGAATATGGAACGCGAACAGGCAATCAAATTCATGTACGACCTGCTTCGGCTGATGGTGACGAGGAAGGGCTCGGACCTCTTCATCAGCGTCGGCTTTCCCCCGGCGATCAAGATCGACGGCAAGATGACGCCCGTCTCGAACCAGCCGCTCACCCCGGCGCACACCGCGGACCTCGCCCGTTCGATCATGAACGACAGACAGGCCGCCGAGTTCGAGGAGAACAAGGAGTGCAACTTCGCGGTCAATCCCGCGGGCATCGGCCGCTTTCGCGTCAACGCTTTCGTTCAGCAAGCCAACATCGGCATCGTGCTGCGGACGATCACCACCGTCATCCCCAAGATCGAGGAACTCGGTCTCCCGACCGTGTTGAAGGACGTGGTCATGACCAAACGGGGCCTCGCGATCATGGTGGGCGGCACGGGCTGCGGAAAGAGCACCACGCTTGCCGCGATGATCGGCTACCGCAACGAGAACTCCCACGGCCACATCATCACCATCGAGGACCCGGTCGAATTCACCCATCCGCACAAAGGCTGCCTCATCACCCAGCGCGAGGTCGGTGTCGACACCGTGAGTTGGCATAGCGCGCTCAAGAACACCCTGCGCCAGGCCCCCGACGTGATTCTGATCGGCGAGATACGCGACCGCGAGACCATGGAACATGCGGTCGCGTTCGCCGAAACGGGTCACCTGTGCCTCGCGACGCTGCACGCGAACAGCGCCAACCAGGCGCTGGACCGCATCATCAACTTTTTCCCCGAGGAGCGGCGTCAGCAGCTGCTGATGGACCTTTCATTGAACCTCCGCGGAATGATCTCGCAGCGCCTAATCCCCTTGAAGGAAGGCAAGGGCCGCTGCGCCGCAGTCGAGATCATGCTCAACTCCCCGCTCATCTCCGACCTGATCTTCAAGGGCGAGGTGCACGAGATCAAGGAGATCATGAAGAAATCCCGCGAGCTCGGCATGCAGACCTTCGACCAGGCGCTGTTCGACCTGTTCGAGGCGGGCAAGATCAGCTACGAGGACGCGCTCAGGAACGCCGACAGCGTCAACGACCTGCGCCTCAACATCAAGCTGCACTCCAAGGAAGCGAAGAACCGGGACATCACGGCGGGAATCGAGCACCTCAACATCGTTTAATCCCGCGGACGCCGCTCGAGCGGACGCGCTGAAGCGCGCCGCTGATTTCAGACGCTATGCCTCACGGAGCAACCGCGGATGAAGCCTCGGATAACGCTCATCACTCTTGGCGTTGAGGATCTGGAGAAGGCAGTTCGGTTCTACCGCGACGGCCTTGGTCTGAAGACCGAAGGTGTCGTGGGTGCAGAGTTCGAGTACGGAGCGGTGGCATTCTTCGATCTCCAAGAGCGTCTGAAGCTTGCCTTGTGGCCAAGAAAGAGTATTGCTCGTGATACGGGAATCTCTGTCGGTAGCTCGAGTCCGACGGAGTTCACCATTGGGCACAACGTTTCTTCGAAATCTGAAGTGGACGCGGTGATGGCCCAGGCCGAAGGCGCAGGTGCTGTCGTGGTCAAGCCAGCGCACGACACTTTTTGGGGTGGCTACGCCGGTTACTTCCAAGATCCTGACGGCCATCTGTGGGAAGTGGCGTGGAATCCCCAGTGGGTTGTCCAAGGGTGAGGCATAACATGGCAGTGATGCGGAAGGGCGGAAGCATCGCGCGGCCCGCAAGCATCGAGGCTGCCCAGCGCGTCGCTCAACGCGAACGCTAGGCCTCAACTTCCTTTGACGAGGTACCAAGCATGGAGATTAATGGAATCGCCCACATACAGCTGACGGTTAATGATTTACAGCGCGCCATACCATTCTATGAAAGGGTTCTGGGTTTTATGGGCATGAAGCCAGTGGTGAAAGCCCCTAACGGTCTTTACATGATTGGAGGAAGAACGGCGGTCGCTATAACCCGCTCATCTGAAGAGAGTCGAAAGTACGAATTCGATCAGCGCCGCGTGGGTCTCCATCACATTTGCTTTCGAGCTCGGTCAAGGGAGGACATCGATGCCCTATATGCGTTTCTGGTCGAGCACAACGTAAAGGTTGTCCACTTACCCGAGGAGGGACCTTGGGCTCCTGGCTACTACTCGGTCCTTTTGGAAGATCCCGAAGGAATCCGGTTGGAGGTTAACTTCGTTCCCGGAAAAGGGCATTTCGAGCATTCCGAGCAGTTGCCCTTGAAAACCATGCCAGGGTATGAGCACTACCCGGTCTAACAAGTCGCTCAACACGGACGCACGGCAAGCACGTTTGCCGCGCGCCGGTTAGCGGGACATTAGGCCGCACCCCATGCAGATGTCGTCATGCCACGCGTAGGGGTCATCTCTGACACTCACGGACTGTTGCGGCCGGAGGCAACGGCATTCCTGCGTGGGAGCGATTTCATCGTGCATGCAGGGGATATTGGCGGCCAGAACATTCTCAAGGAGTTGGGTGCACTTGCGCCGGTTACTGCGGTACGGGGCAATAACGATAAAGGCCCCTGGGCGGAGGCAGTCTCACAGACAGAAGTCCTTCAAGTTGGTAAAGTTTTTATCTACGTCCTGCATAACCTGGCCGAGTTGGACCTCGATCCCGTGGCGGCTGGGTTTCAGGTGATTGTGTCCGGCCATTCGCACCAGCCGTCGATAGAAAAGCGTGACGGTGTGCTCTACGTCAATCCTGGAAGCTCTGGCCCGCGTCGATTTAAGCTTCCTATTGCCGTGGCCGAACTGCAGGTCGTCGGCGATTCCGTCAAAGCTCAAGTCGTTGAGCTTGAGGTGAGCAGCGCGAACACGAGCGCGATTCCATGTGGTTCGGCGCGAAATCGATGTACGACGCCGCCGGATTCGAAGAGGTGGCCCGCCGAAAGCCGAATCGGCCGATCGTCCGAATCCGCGCCGCCTGAGGCCAGGGCGCGAGGGGTCGCATGGATTTGAGCTCTGGCGCCCATCGAGTCGATCGGCGGCGCTGCGGCGCTCTACGGTATCATCTGAGATGATCACCCGGAGGACCCATGGCCCATACCTTTCCTGAGCTGAAGAGCAAAACCCTCGCCGAGCTGCGCGAGATCGCCGCCGGCATCGAGCACGAGGCGGTGAAGGGATACACCCAGCTGAACAAGGACCATCTGCTCGCCGCGATCTGCAAGGCGCTCAACATCGACATGCACGTGCACCATGAAGTCAAGGGCGTCGACAAGACCGCGATCAAGGCCAGGATCAGCGAGTGGCAGAAAAAGCGCGACGAGGCGCTCGCCGCAAATGACCGCGGCAAGCTCAAGGTCGCGCTCAACCACATCCACCATTTCAAGCACCGGCTGCGCAAGGCCATGGTGTAGGGCGCGGCGGCAGGCAAGAGAGGCCCCTCGATGAACCCCGACAACGTCATCGACGTCACGCGCCTCATCCAGCTGGCCGTGGCGCCGGTATTTCTGCTTACCGCCGTGGGGACGATCATCGGCGTGCTGTCGAACCGCCTCGGTCGGGCCGTCGATCGCAGCCGCACGCTCGAGGAACGGCTGCGCCAGCTCCAGCCGGAAGGACAAAGAACGGCGCGAGCCGAGCTCGATGTTCTCGACCGGCGCGTGCGCCTGGTCTATGGCGCAATCGTACTCTCCGTGCTGTGCGCGCTCTTCGTCGGACTGCTGATTGCGGTCGCCTTCGTCGACGCGTTCATCGACATCGATCTGTCGAAGTTCATCGGGCTGCTCTTCATCGCCGCGATGCTCGCCTTCATCCTCGCGCTGATGGTGTTTCTTCGCGAGATCTTCCTGGCGGTGTCGAGCGCGCGCGACCGGATGCGCTAGGGAAAAGCGGCGACGGATTCA
>WNGP01000097.1_pt1 | contig 56785 bp, 49 predicted proteins | sample 5407671 | NCBI WGS metagenome assembly WNGP01 (sample SAMN13153381, study PRJNA577476) | soil metagenome | isolation source: 40 cm soil or saprolite under Garry oak tree replicate 2 | place: USA:California | collected 2016-06-15 | reverse complement strand
CGCCCGGTACCCGGCGCGGCGGGCTCTTGGCCGAAGGCCCGCAAAAGCTGGGCCAGATAGCCGAGCGGGACATCGCGTGCAGCGGTCTGGTCTGCCTTCTGAGCCGCGACCAGGCGGGTAACCAGCGCGGCCATCGGCGGGCCCTCGTCGGCGAACACCCTGACGTAGCCCTGCGGGCAGGCCAGGGTGAGCGCCTGGGCCAGGGCGTCCACCGCGGCCGCCTCCTCGCCATCGGCCGCCAGGGCCAGGGCCCGCAATGTGCCGATCTCGACGACGCTACCGGTGCGGCCCTGGGCGGTGGCCGCGGCGTGCAGCCGCCCCAGCAGTGCGAGTGCCGGGCCAGGGCGGTCCTGGGCAAGCAGCACCCGGGCCAGCACCAGATACTCCGGCTCCTGCGGGTAGCCGGGCTCGTCGTCCGGGGCGAGGCCGCGTTCTTCCACCCAGCGAGCGGCCGCGGCGACCTCGCCCTGCGCCAGCAATAGCCGGGCCCGCTGCGCCGCAACCGGGTTGAGCAGGCTGGTCACATCCGGGCCCGGCGCGACTCTCTCAGCATCGGCTATCGCCTCCCGCGCCCCGCCCGTATCACCGCTGGCCTGCCGGATCCACGCCAGGGCGGCCAGGCCCGTGGCCAGCGGCTGGGTGTAGGTGAGCTGCCGGCATCGCTCAATGCCCTCGGTTAGCTGACGCACCGCAGCCTCAAGTTCATTCCGCTGGTAGGCCACCTCCCCCATGCCGACGAAGGCGATCCCAGCCGCAGGCATAGCCGGCCGGCCCGGCGCCGCGGTGATCTCGATGGCAACCGTAGGCGGCCGAGTAGCGCTCGCCCGCCGCCCGCCACCCAGTGATGCTGGCAGCGAAGGCGCGCCCGGCCTCCGCGACCCGGCCGCGCAGCCACTCGGCCATGGCCAGTAGCCACCTCGCGGTCGAGTCGAGCATCGACTCGCCCTCGCCGGTCTTGGCTAGGACCTGGGACGCGAACGCGGCCGTGCCGTCGGCGTCGCCGTGGAGATGGGCCAGGGAGGCACGCCCAAGCGCGATCCCCGCAGGGACGTTCACCAGCAGGCTGGCGGCCTTGCCGACCGATGGCTCGAACGGCTCCCCGGCAGCATTCGCGGACGCGCGCTCGGCGGCATCTAGCTGCGGCCCGGCCCCTTCTGCGTCGCTGCCCGCGAGCGCGAGGACTGCCCGCACCAGGCACAGCCGCGGCCGGGTGTCGGCCAGCTCCGCCGGCAGCGCCGCGAGCCACCGCTGCACCGTCGCCCGCTCACCCGGCCAGAAGGTCTCGTCGAAATGCCGTTCGATCAGCCGGGCGGCCCAAGTCGTGTCCCCGGCGGCCAGCGCGTGCCGGACCGCGTCATCGGCCAGCCCATGCTCCTCACACCACGCTGCGGCGTTATGGTGCAGGGCCGCCACCCGGCCGGGCTGTTGCTGCTTCAGGCGGGCGCGGAGCAGGTCGGCGAACAGATGGTGGTAGCGCCACCAGCCGCGCACCTCATCCAGCGGCACCAGGAACAGGTTCGCCCGCTCCACCTGCTCGAGCATCGCCTGGCTATCGGTCCGGCCGGTGACCGCATCGCACAGCCTGCCGGACAGCCGCTCCAGCACCGAGGTCTCCAGCAGGAACTCGCGTACCCGGTCGGTCTGGCCCTCCAGTACCTCCCCGGCCAGGTAGTCCAGGACATACCGGTGGCTGCCGCTGAAGGCCGCCACAAACCCGGTCACGTCGGGCTGCCCGCGCAGTGACAGCCCGGCCAGCTGCAGCCCGGCCGCCCAGCCTTCGGTGCGTGCCGCCAGCGCCGCCACCGCCGCGGTGGGCAGGACATCGCCAGCCGTTTCCCGCAGCAGCTCGGCCGCCTCCTCGACGGTAAACCGCAGGTCGTCGGCGCGCAGCTCGGCAAGCTGCGCCCCGGCCCGAAACCGCGCCAGCGGCAGCGGCGGGTCGGACCGGCTGGCCAGCACCAGGTGCAGGCCAGCCGGCAGATGCTCCAGCAGGAACACCAGCGAATCGTGCACCTGCCGGGCGTCGATCAGGTGATAATCGTCGAGCACCAGCAGCAGCTCGCCGTCGCCGGGCTGGGCGGCCAGCTCGTTGATCAGGGCTGTCACCAGCCCCTCGAACGACGGCGGTGCCGGCGGGCCGAGCAGCGGGCCGGCCCGCTCGGCGATCCCCGGCCGCACCCGAGCCAGCGCCGCGACCGCGTGCCGCCAGAACCGTGCCGGGTCATTGTCACCCGCGTCCAGCGACAGCCAGGCCACCGGCCGGTTGCCCCGGCGGGCGCTGCCACTGGTCGAGACTTTCCTGCCGTGGCCGGATGATCTCCTGGCGCAGTGCCGGCCACAGCGATGTGTCCTCGGTGGCGTGGTGGATGTGCAACTACTTCTTGGGCATCGCCCATCCGGTGCGGACGACGGGCTCTGCGGTCTGGCCGGTCCCGGCCCCGGCGGTCAGGCGCTGCAGGTCGCGGGTGAACGTGTCGTGTGCGACGTACATCATCGTGAAGTCGACCCTGCCGGTGAGCGGGGTCCGGCCTCCGTCGGCGTTGCGGTTCAGCATGTGGGCTCCTGCAGGTGACTGGCGAGTTAGGGCATGGTGGGCGCCGCGGGTCAGGCCCAGGTGGGTGGGGCACCGCAGGCATTCGCGTCCGGCCATCCAGGCGGGCAGCGGGGCACTGCTGGCGGTCATGACCGGGGCCGGGCCGCAGCGCGCGTGCAGCCAGTAGAGCCAGGGAATGATCTGGTAACCGGGAACGTCGCCCCCGAACAGCCAAAGCATCAGACGAGTGCCGACCACCGGGATCGACTCGAGCACCTTGGAGCAGCGCCAGGCTTCCGCCCGACAGCATGTCGTCCGGGAAGATGGTGCCGGTCCACCCCGCCGCAATGCCCAGCACCAGCAGGGTCACCCAGGTCAGCCAGTTCAGCCTGCGCGGCCGACGGAACGCGCCGGTGAAGAACAGCCGCAGCAGCTGCAGGCACACCGCCGCGACAAAGATCAGCGCGGCGTGTGCACCTGCTCGGCGTCGATCAGTGGTGGTCGTCGAGAACCAGCAGCACCCGATCCCGGGCCCCCCCGGTCCAGAGCCGCAACCACATGCCGCCAGAACCGGGCCGGGTCGTTATCGCCGCGTCCAGCGACAGCCATGCCACCAGACGGTCACCGCCCCGCACCCAGTCGGCCAGCAGGGCCGTCTTACCGGACCCGGCCGGGCGCACACCAGGATCAGCCGCCGCGCCAGCCCCTGCTCCAGCGCCTCCACCAGCCGCGGGCGGGGGATGAAGCCCGGCTGTGGGCGGGGCACGTGCAGCTTGGTGGCCAGCAGGACATCCCGCTCGGAAACGGCAACCCCGAGCCGGGGTGCCACAGGCTGCTCAGCCACCGGCGGCCTACCACTCAACGCATCCCGCGACAGCCAGCGTCGCTGCTGGGTAGGGACATTCTAACGGCCGGCCATCAGCCCGGTCGCCGACTATCAACCGCCCCCCGACACGTGGTCCTAGCGCCCGTCGGCTCGGTTGGCATGCGTGAGTCCGACTGGCCGACAGCACCTTCGTGCCTCTCCCGTCATGAAAGATTCCACCGGTGTCGGCACCTTCGAGTGACGCCCTCGGCGCCGCCGCCTCGTACGGTCTTGGCAGAACCACCCCGACAAAGACGACCAGTCATCCAAGACGAAAGTACATCCGCAGCCCAAATTTGAGGTGCGTAATGTGTGCACACCGCCCCCCGTGCCCCCCGGCTGACCGCCCGGACCGCAAAGCCGCCCGTACCGTTGCCTTCCACCCCGAGCAGGGGTGGAGCCTGCTATGCAACGGCGTGATCGTGTTCGACGACATGGGGGAGATCCTGCCTAACGGCGGAGTAGTTCCTTCGCAGAACCCGGGCCGCGTCTGGCTGTCCTTCGCGGCGTGAAACGCGGAAGATGCTTATCCGGGTTCGGGCCACACCAGGCGATAGGCATGCCGCCCCGGCGATGGCCACGGTGCAGACCAAGATCAGCTGCCGCGCCGACTCCTCCACGACCCGGGGGACAGGCCACGACGGCGGCGGCATCTTCTCCTTCATCCACCTCGACGACGCCGCCGGCGCTGTGCAGGTACAGCTGTGGCTCGAGCATCTTGGCACCACGAGCGTTGTCTACGGATTCAGGGTCTTGTCGAATGACGGGACGGTTGTACACGCCGAGGGACGCCGCGTACAGGTCCGGCTCGATCCAGCCACACTGCGTCCTGCGCCGATCGGCGCGGAACTACGGGAGGCGTGCCGTCCGCTGCTGGCACAGGGCGAATGCGCACCGGAATGTGAGGCTGGCGCGTCGCCTCACATTCCGCGGGGTTGCGTTGTCGAACTGATGAGACGAACGCATCACCCAGCGAGCAGGAAGCTCAGCGACATCGTGACCGCTTGTCCGGCCTGCGATCGCGCCTGGCCGGCACCCTGACCACTCCCGGCGGCACCGGCTGCAATGTCGGCGTGGACGCTTCCTGCCGCACCATGCACCAGCAGCCCGATGCCCCTGCACCGGGCCCGATGTGACAAGGAGGAAAGGAAACCGATGAGTGACTTTCAGGCCATCGCTGACCGGGTCGAGATCGAGGCGCTGCGCGGCGAGTTCACCGACGCGGCGATGATGCGCGACCGCGCCCGCCTCGCGTCGTTGTTCACCCCGGACGGCGCGCTGCGGATGCCCAACATCCCGGCCGAGCTGATCGGCCGGGAACAGATCCGCGCCGGGGGCGAGCGGCTGCAGGCCCAGTGGGAGTTCTTCGTGCAGACCACGCATCCGGGCACGATCCAGCTGGACGGCGACATCGCGACCGGCCGTGCCTACATCCAGGAGCTCGCGCGCGCCCGCGACGGCCGCCAGGGGCTGAACTACGCCATCTACCACGACCGCTACCAGCGCACCGGCGACGGCTGGAAGTTCACCGAGCGGGTCTACGAGGTCAGGTACCTCGACACCACCCCGCTGGCAGGCTCGGCACCCCGCGCAGCCGGGGCGCCCGCTGACACGCCGGCCGGCAACACGCCTGCGGCAGAAGGAGCCTTGGGCTGACACCCGAGCCACCGTCACCGCCCCGCGGACCGGGCAACGCCGATCCGGCACCACCTGCGCCCTACGACCCACCACACCACGACCAGCCCAGGAGGCACCATGACTACCCCGACTCCGGCACTACCGTTCACTGACCCGGCGCCCGCGGAGCGCCTGGAGCGGGTGGCTGTTGCGCTGACGGCAAACAATTTCGCCGTCGAAATCCTCGACGATGCCGCCGCCGCACGTAGCCGCATCAAAGATCTGATACCCGAGGGCGCCAGCGTGTTCACCGGGGCCAGCGAGACCCTCCGCCTGTCCGGCATCGATGAGGACATTAACAACAGCGGGCGGTACGACGCCGTCAGGCCACGCGGCCTGGCCATGGACCGCGACACCCAAATGGACGAGATCCGGCGGCTGATCGCTAGCCCCGACGTCATCGTGGGCAGCGTCCACGCGGTCACCGAAACCGGCTCCCTTGTGGTCGCCTCGGCCACCGGAAGCCAGCTAACCGGCTACGTCGGCGGCTCCGCTCGCGTGATCTGGGTCGTCGGGGCGCAGAAGGTGGTGCCCGACCTGAGCACCGCGCTGCGCCGCGTCGAAGACCACTGCCTCCCGCTGGAAAACGACCGCGTCATGAAGGTCTCCGGGAAGTCCAGTGCCATCAACCGCCTGCTCATCCTCAACGCAGAATTCCACCCCGGGCGCGGCACCGTCCTGCTGCTCCGCGAAGCCATCGGATTCTGAACCACCAGGAGTCATCCAGCCGAGGCTGATCCACAGAGGCAGCAGGATGGCTGCGATGCGACCGCTTCCACGCCCGGGCCGGCGTCTAGGGCCATCAGCACGTCCCGCTCCACGGGGTGCCGGTAACAATGGACCCGCCAGCACCGCCTAAGCGTCCAGTTTCCTGAACGCGGCTGGCACGATGGGCGGGTGACGACCAGCGAGCGGATCGAGGCGGGCCGGCGGGAGCGGCGGGTCCTGGCCCGGGTCTCCCGGGCCGCGTGGCGGCTGGAGCAGGCCGAACGGGAACGGACGTGGGCGCTGGCCTCGGCCCGCGCCGAGGGGATCTCGATCCGCACCCTGGCCACGGCGATCGGGCTGTCACCCTCCCGGGTGCACCAGCTCGCGGCCGCCCCCGACCTGGACGCGCTGGACGCGGCGCCCGGCGAGCTGCGGGCAGCGGGCTGGCCCGCCCCCGAAGATCCGGACTCCGGGGAGGACGCCGAACTCGGCGGCCGGGACAGCATCGCCGGCCGGCTATCTGATGAGGTGGGCTGGCTGCGGCAGTGCGCAGGCTGGCGCGCGCCTGGCCGCTGATAGCTACCCGCCAGCAGTCAACCTGCGCCCGGCCTTCGACTGGCCGGACCGGGCCGTCGTGGCCGTCGACCTAGCGCGGGTGGCGGCGGTCATCGACCGCATCGCCGCCGACGTGGACGAGCTCGCCCGGGCCCGGCTACACCGACAACCCGTTCCGGCCACACTGACGACCATCCCGGTGCCACCGCGCCGCCAGGGCAGTTCAGGAAACTGGACGCCGTAGCGGTGCTGACGGGTCCATTGTTACCCGCACCCTGAGACCCGGGCCAGGATCCGCCGCTCGCGTCGGCCCGCCTCGATCCGCTCGCTGATCGTCACCCGCCCATCCTGCCAGCCGCGTTCAGGAAACTGAACGCTTTCAAGCGGTGCTGGCGGGTCCGTTGTTACCGGCACCACATCAGCGACCTACAACCAACAGGTCAGCGCGTGCAGCGATGGCCAGCTTCGCTGCTGATCGACAGTCACATCAGCGGTCAAAGGTCACCCGGGGCATGGCGGCCAGGCGGTGCTGGCGGAGGTCAGGCCTTCCACAGGCCCCGCCGACGGTAGCGCGGCTCCCAGAGTAGTCGGCTGATCACCCGGACCGGGGCGGGCAGCACGGCCAGGAACCGCTGCCTCTCGTCGGGCGCAATGCCGTCGAGGATCCATGGCACGTAGACAGCCGCACCCTTGACGCCCTGGCGACGGCGCATCTCCCCGGCGAAGGCGCGCCAGTCCGCGGGCGTGCACACCGACTGAATGAGGGGAAGCGCGGCATCTTCCTCGTGCTTCAGGTGCCACTCCAGTGACGACGCGAGCGCCGCGGCATGCGTGGCGAGGTCCTGGCCCGAGCCGGCCAGGGCACCGTCGACGGCAGAGAGCAGGGGGTCGATCTGGGCGTGCTCCGCCTCCATCTCGTCGAGCAGGGCGAGGCCGGCGGGTCGGCCTGCTGACGCGCGGCGGACGCGAGGCCACAAGTCGGTGTCCTCCACGCTGTGGTGCAACAGGAGCTGCGCCTTGAAGTTCTCCCAACCCGCCCGGACCCCCGGGGTGTGAGCCGTCCCGGCGGTCGACGCCGCCTTGAACCGGGCCAGGTCGCGCCGGAACGCATCGTGGGTCACATACATCATCGTGAAGTCGATCGCCTCGCTGGTGCGATCAGCCGTATCCCTGGTCGTCATGTCTTCCTCCTGATCAGTTTGCGATTCCGATAGTCTGGTAGTCCGGGTCGGCGGCGGCCGCGTCGATGGCCTCAAGCAGCGGGTCGATGGCGGCGTGCTCGACCTCCAGCTCGTCCGCCAGCGCCACCCGGTCGGGATGCTGCGCCACGCGGGCGCGCAGCGGCGGCCACAGGGCGTCGTCTTCGGACTGGTGGTGGACGGTCAGGAACTTCTTGAACAGCTCCCACCCCAGCGCGGCGTGCAGCCGCGTGGCGGGGTTGCCGTCCCGCTGGCCCGCGATCCGCGCGACCTGCACGAGCTCCCGGCCCAGCGCATCGTGCATCGCGAACATCATGCTCATGTCGAGCTTGTACTCCATGGTTTCCTTCGTCTGATCGGTGAGCTGGCTAGATCGGGCTGACGCCGGCCAGGTCGCGCGGCGGGTCCGGATCGTGGAGCCTTGCGAAGATCAAAGGGCAAGTCTTGGTCGCGGCGCGGCCGCTGACGCCCGCGCTCGCGGCGGTGGCGGCACCTTCGGCGCGGGTCGCGCCATCCGCTGCTACGGTCACGCGCCCGCGACGTTCGCCACAGCTGAGGACGGCGAACCCGCCCGCCGGAACGAAGACGCGGCACCGGACGCCCGGGGACACCGGACCGGGATCCCGGGTGCGGGGGAAAGCGGTGTAGCCATGGTCACCGCCGTCCTTCCGCCGACGTGTTCCCGGTCGGCGGGTCAGCGGGCGCCCCGGCTGCGGGGGCGGCGAGCCCGCCAGCGGAGTGGTGTCGTGGTACCTGACCTCGTAGACCCGTTCGGTGAACTCGCCGCGCAGCGCCTCGATCTCGACCCGGTCAGCGATAGCCTGAAAGTACTCATCGGTTTCATCCTTGCCACATCGAACCCGGTGTACGACGGCATCGGGCGTGGCTCCGAGCATCGCCCCGGCACCGACGGGGGTGGTCGTGATGCCGTCAAGCCTGAGAACAACCATTGCTTTCCCTCTGGCGGGTCCATGTTTCGTTTCTCATGGCACGCTACGAACGGCCTCTGGTCTGGGCGTCACCCGAAAGTGCCGGTACGAGTGGAATCTTCTGGCGAGGTGTCGGGCACGACCGTGCCGGCAGGGCTAGGCCCGGCACACCCGCAGTACGGAGAAACACCACGAGTCCGTAACGGCTGCCGCCGTGTGTCACCGCGCGGCAGCCGTTACGGATCTCGGGGTTGGCCACCTTCACAGACAATGACCGCCGGGAGTGGTCAGGGTGCCGGTCAGGCGCGATCGCAGGACGAAGGAGCCGGTCATGATGTCGCTGAGCGTTCCTGCTCGCGGGATGGAGTGTTCTTCTCGAACTGGTGAGGGCAGCTGCGACCAAGCGAGCCGCCGCACCATGGCACCCAATCCGGGCCAGGACACGGCCGGCCGACCCGGGCCTGAGCGCGATCATGAGCGAGCGGCGCCGGCTGATCAATCTCGCCTACCGGCTGCTGGGCTCCCCTGGCCGAGGCCGAGGATGCCGTGCAGCGGGTCGCGTTCATCCTGCACGACGTCTTCGGCTACTCCTTCGCCGAGGTGGCCGAGATCACCGGCCGCACCCCGGCGGCGTGCCGCCAGCTGGCCTCCTCAGCCTGCCGCCGCGTCCGCGCGTCGCAGCCTCCCGCCATACCGGCAGCCCGGCAGGCCCGCATCGTCAGGGCCTTCAAGGCGGCATGGGAAGCCAGGGACATCAACGCCCTCGCACCATCCCAGACCGGCCCCACGCGGGCCCTGGTCAGCCACCGCATAGGCCGCCAGATCATCACTGACCTGCGAAAACGTGAACCAGGATGCTACTTCAGGAGCTGGCGGGCCATGATCATGCGCTGGATCTGGTTGGTGCCCTCGTAGATCTGCGTGATCGTGGACTAGCGGGCAGTTTCGGCAGGTCAACGGGCAGTCGGGTCCCGTGGTGTCAGCACGGATCCAGCACGGGCGGTTCGAGACAAATGGCGGCTTCCCGCATAGCCGGCTCCATCGTCAACGGGGCGGGGAGCACGAGGTGACCGTAGTTCTGGTGCTTGATACCTAAACGACGCTTGGTCAGTGTCTGCAGTCAAAGGTACACCGTAAGTGCGTTCTCGCCGCGACTGGCGGGGAGGGATACAGCAGGATGGGCTGTAAGCGGCTCCCTGTGCTGGCTTAGACGTCGGCGCTGGCCTCGCCATCGTCCTCTTCATGGAGGCGGGCGCGCACCTCGGCGATGAAGGACAGAGGGTCGGCCAGGACGCCTGCGGCGGCGAGTTCAGCGCCTGCCTGAGCGAGGTAGTCGGCGGGCGGGCGGGCCTTCCTCTGGGCGGCCACTTCAGAGCCGATGCGGAGCATTGCGGCGGCATGGGAGACAGGAGCCGGTGATGAGCTGTCGGCGAGGCAGACGCCTGCTATGAGGGCGGCCATGCGCGAGGGGTCTTCTGGCGCGAGGGCACTGGCGCCCCACATCGCTGTCGTCTGCCATGTCTCGACGGGCCCGGAGTCCTGCCTGGCCGTGGTGAGGATGGCCTGCAAGTCGTTCCAGGGGGCTGGCGACAGCAGCCACCACGTAGGTCGCCCGACCGTGGCCGCAGCGAGGCCAGGGTCGCCCCATTCTTCGCGACGTGCCTGCTCGGTGATGGTCTCGGCGTCGGTGATCATGTCAACTACCCGCTCGCCGAGCGCCTGTGCCGTCTCGGCGCGCCGCGCAGCCAGGACGGCGGCGGTGCGAGCTTCGTCGTCGGCGTCCTCGGCGGACAGGCGTTCCGCGGCCCGCAGCTGCTGCAGCGTGATAGTGCCGAAGGCGCTTACGCCGCAGCCGCGCGCGAGGTTCCGTTGCGCGACGTCGTCGCTCCACAGGGCCAGGCCGCGTTCTTTCGCGAGTGCTATCGGCGCGAGCCATGCCTCTGCGTCCTGGATGGCTTGTCCTTGCCGAAAACGTCGTTCTCGCTGGTCAAGCGGCGTGCTGGTACTCGTGGATGACGCCTCCGACCCGGTCGCGTCGCCGGACCCGGAAGGCCTCGAGGTCGGTTACCTCGGCTGGAAGCGGCTTGAGCGGAGCGGCGCTGGACAGGGCCATATGAGGCCGGTGGTCGTTGTGGTGACGCTCGCAGGCCGCCAGGATCCGGCGGAGGTGGGGCAGGTTCCAGATGAGGGTCCGGTCGAGAAGCTCACGGCGGCATCCGCCGATCCACCGCTCCATGATCGAGTTCATCCGGGGCATCCGGACGCCGCTGCGCACGATCCGCAGGCCGACCGCCGTGAACACCGCGTCGAAGCCTTCATGGAAGATGGCGTCGCGGTCATGCAGCACGAACTTGACGTTGGCGCCCGCCTGATCGAGGTCCATGCACAGGTTCCGGGCCTGCTGCACGATCCACTGGCCGCCGGGATGGGCGGTGGCACCCAGGATCCGGATCCGGCGGGTGGCGTGTTCGATCGCGGCCAGCACGTAGGCCTTCGTGCCGTCCAGCAGGTCGACGGTGAACAGGTCCAGGGCCAAGATCGCCTCAGCCTGGGAGCGCAGGAACTGCGCCCAGCCCAGGCCGGAACGCCGCGGCGCGGGGTCGATACCATGCCTTTTCAAGATCTCCCAGACCGTCGAGGGCGCGACGGCGATACCGAGCCCGGCCAGCTCGCCGGCGATCCGCCGGTACCCCCAATGCTCATTGTCGGCCGCCATGCGCAGCACCAGGCGGACGACGCGGCGGTGGGTCGGTGGCCGCCCTGGCCTCTTCGGTTTTGACTTGGCGGCCCAGCGGCGGCGGACGATATCGCGGCGCCAGCGCAGGATCGTGCCAGGGGTGATGAACAAGTGCAGCGCGCCGTGGCATGAGCGCGGGATGAGCGTGAGCAGTGCGGCGAACAGCGCCCGGTCGGTCCATGTCAGCCTCGGCCGTGCTGGCGTCTGCCGCTGCAGGACCGCCAGCTGGTGGCGCAGCAGAAGGATCTCGGCGTCCTTCCACGTCGGCGGACGCCTGGACAGCCACAGCCATGCGGGTATCTGGACGGCGAGAAGGAACACGAAGCGCAGGCACACGAGACGCGATCATCGACGACCGAGATGCCTTACTGCAAGTCGGCAGCACCCTGATGACCTGCCTGTACGGGGTTTTCGGCAACTACAGGCGGTATTGTCCGTCGACTAGTGGCCCGGGTCACGGCAATTGGTCTAGACCTGTTAACGTATTGGTATAGACCAAATCGGTGCAGGTGTCAGCACGGATTCAGCACGGGGTCCGGAAACGACGGGAAATAACCGGTACGATTCGGACAAACAACCCAGGTGGCGAGGTTCCCCGGCTCGCCTGTGGGGTGGGCCGCTATTGATCAGAAGCTCTGGAAAACCCCAGCTGAGCGGCCCAACATTAGCCCTTGAGCAGCTGCCGGGCCATGACCATGCGCTGGATCTGGTTGGTGCCCTCGTAGATCTGGGTGATCTTGGCGTCGCGCATCATCCGCTCGACCGGGTAGTCGTTGACGTAGCCGTAGCCGCCGAGCAGCTGGACCGCGTCCGTGGTCACCGACATCGCGACGTCGGACGCCAGGCACTTGCAGGCCGAGGAGAAGAAGGTCAGGTCATCGACCCGCTCCCCGGCCATGGCCCGGTCCGACCTGGCCGCCGCCGCGTAGGTGAGCTGCCGCGCCGCCTCCAGCTTCATGGCCATGTCGGCGAGCATGAACTGCACACCCTGGAACTCGGCGACCGAACGGCCGAACTGCTTGCGCTCCCTGACGTACCCGAGCGCGTAGTCCAGCGCCCCCTGCGCGATGCCCAGGGCCTGCGCCGCGATCGTGATGCGGGTGTGGTCCAGCGTGCGCAGCGCGATCTTGAACCCCTCGCCCTCGACGCCGATCAGCCGGTCGGCCGGGATCACGCAGTCGTCGAAGTACAGCTCCCTGGTCGGCGAGCCCTTGATGCCGAGCTTGTGCTCGGGCGCCCCGAACGAGAATCCCGGATCCCCGTCCTCGAGCACGAACGCCGAGATCCCGTTCGCCCCCGCCGACGGATCGGTGACCGCCATCACCGTGTAGTACTTCGACACCCCGGCGTTGGTGATCCACCGCTTCACCCCGTTCAGCACATAGCCGGAGTCCGAGCGCACCGCCTTGGTCTTCATGGCCGCCGCGTCGGATCCCGCCTCCGGCTCGGACAGTGCGTAGGAGAACATCGCCTCGCCCCGCGCGACCGGCGTCAGGTACCTGGCCTTGACTTCCTCGGACGCGGCGAGCAGCAGCGGCACCGTGCCGAGCTTGTTCACGGCCGGGATCAGCGACGACGAAGCGCAGGCCCGGGCGACCTCCTCGATGACGATGGCTGTGGCGATCGCGTCGGCACCGCCGCCGCCATAGGCCTCGGGTATGTGCACGGCCTGAAGGTCCGCCTTGACCAGCGCCTCGTACACGTCCCAGGGGAACTCGGAGGTACGGTCGACGTCGGCGGCCCGGGGCGCGATCTTGTCATCGGCCAGGGCGCGCACCGACTCGCGGAGCGCCTCGTGCTCCTCCGACAGGGCAAACGCCGGGAAATCATCGCTCATCCCTCGATGGTAAATCGCAGTCCGTCCCGGCACTCAGTGGGTCCGTTCGGATTCTTCCCGGGTCAGGGGTTGCCCTGGACGGTGATCCGGTAGACGCCGGCCTGGTAGGTGCCCGCGTTGTCGGGGGGGAGCTTGGTGAACCAGATGAGCACGTAGCGGACGTGGACCGGCGCGCCGGGCTGCAGTTGCATCGTGCCGCCCGCGTTCGAGGCGCTCGCGACCTGGGGCAGCCACGTCGGGACCGGCCTGCTCCCGGCCCGCAGCTGAATGTCGGCGCCAGAGCGGCTGACCAGCGCAAGCCGTACCGAGGACACCGTCACCGTCCGGCCCATGTCGAGCAGCAGGCCCGTCCCGGTCTTCAGTGCCCCGAACTCCGGGGTGGCGTACCACTGGCTGTACCAGCGCCTGGCCGGGTTCCCGCCGACCGCAAGCGCTGCCAGCTGAGGATTGTCGCCGTCAGCCGTCCCGGTCGGGCCGAAGGCCGCCACGCTGGCCGGGGGGAGAACCTGCACCGCCGCGGGACTCGCCGAGGGAGTGGTGGCGGGGGAAGCCTGAGTCGTGCTGGCCTGGGCGGTGCTGGCCTGGGCGGTGCTGCCCTGGGCCGCCGGGGCGCTGGCCGGCGGCGGGCTGGCGTGGCCGCCCGCCGGGGAGGGACGCGCGCCGGACGTGGCCGTGTGCTGCGCCCGGCCCACGCCGGAGACGAACTTGTAGCCGGCGAAGCCGAGGACCGCCAGGACCAGCACGGCCAGGAATGCCGTCCAGCGCACCCGCCGCCGCTCGCGCGTCCTGAGCGGCATGGCCGGCTGGAAGGCCTCCGCTGCGGTGATTTCCTTCGCGGACCGCCACGTGGAGTCGAACTCGTCAATGAGCGGCAAGGGATCTTCCCCCACGGCACGGGCGATGGCACGGATATGCCCCCGCGCGTAGAAGTCACCGCCGCACGCGGCGTAGTCGTCCTGCTCGATGCCCTGAATGATGGGTTGCGTGACTCGGGTGCGGTGACTCACCTCGCTGACGGTGAGCCCGGCCCGGCGGCGGGCGGCGGCCAGCGTCGCGCCGATGCTCACGCGTGCCTCCTGGCACCCCTAGGGTTGATTCCCCTTTTCTAAGGCTGCCGGGGATCCATACCCGCATCCAGGTTCCGCTATCCGGGCAAAAGCCGGCATGCAGGCAGGAAACGTCGCTCGTTCGGCGGAAAAATTACGGACGCCGGCCGCGCAGGGCGGCACCCTTGGCGCGGGCCTGGTCGGCGAGAGCCTCGGCGAAGGAGACGAGCCTGGCGCGCAGCGCCGCGCCGTCGGGGCTCTCGGCGGCGCCGAGAATGCGGACGGCGAGCAGGCCGGCGTTGCGGGCGCCGCCGACCGCGACGGTCGCGACCGGGATGCCGGCCGGCATCTGGACGATCGACAGCAGCGAGTCCAGGCCGCTCAGGTTGGCCAGCGGGACGGGCACGCCGATCACGGGCAGCGGCGTGACCGACGCCAGCATGCCGGGCAGATGCGCGGCGCCCCCGGCGCCGGCGATGATCACCCGCAGCCCGCGGCGTTCGGCCGACGAGCCGTACTCGATCATCTCGTGCGGCATCCGGTGCGCCGATACCACGTCGGCCTCGTACGGGATGGCGAACTCGTCCAGGGCCTCGGCCGCGGCGCGCATCACCGGCCAGTCCGAATCGCTGCCCATCACGATCCCGACCCTGTTGCCTGCGCGCCCCTTTGGCTCGGTCAATCTCCGTCCTCCTTGCCCCAGCGGAGGTAGCTGGCGGCGCGGCGGGCCCGGTCTGCGAGCTCCTCCGCATCCTGGTGATCCCGGTCCCCGGTCACCGTGACATGGCCGATCTTGCGGCCCGGGCGCACCGGCTTGCCGTACATGTGCACCTTCACGGCCGGGTCGGCGGCCATCACGTGGATGTACCTGTCGTAGACGTCCGCATCGTCACCGCCGAGCACGTTGGCCATCACCGCGACCGGGACGGCCAGCGCCGGGGAACCGAGCGGCAGGTCGAGGACGGCCCGCAGGTGCTGCTCGAACTGGGACGTGCGCGCGCCCTCAATGGTCCAGTGACCGCAGTTATGCGGGCGCATCGCTAGCTCGTTGACGAGCAGCCCGGCCGGCGTCTCGAACATCTCCACCGCCAGCAGCCCGGTCACGCCGAGTTCCGCGGCGATCCGCAGGGCGAGTTCCTGGACCTGCGCCGCCCGCCCCGGAGCCAGGCCGGGCGCGGGGGCCATCACCTCCCGGCAGATACCGTCCCGCTGGACCGTCTGCACCACCGGGTACACCGCCCCCTGCCGGTGCGGGGAACGCGCCGCGAGAACCGCGAGCTCGCGCTCGAACGCGACGAATTCCTCCGCGATCACGCCCCCGTCACTGGCCAGCCCATCCCTGGCCAGCCCGTCCCTGGCCAGCAGCGTGCCGTGCGCGAGCACCTGCGCGGCCTCGGCGGCGGACTCGCACACCCATATGCCCTTGCCGTCGTAGCCGCCGCTGACCGCCTTGAGCACCACCGGCCAGGAGCCGTCCGCGAACTCCTCGACCTCGGCGACCGTGCGCACCGGCGCGCACCGCGGGCAGGCAATACCCAGCCCGGTCAGCCGCTCGCGCATGGCGAGCTTGTCCTGGGTGAAGCGCAGCGCCGCGGCGGAGGGCCTGACCTGGACACCATCATGCTCGAGCGCGGCCAGGTGCGGGCCGGGCACGTGCTCGTGGTCAAACGTGAGCACGTCACATCCGGCCGCGAAGTTGCGCAGGTCAGCCAGTGATCGGTAGTGCCCAAGCCGGGTTCCCGCCGCCACCTGGGCCGCGCTGTCCCCAGCCGAGCCGGCCAGGACACGGAAGCCGATGCCGAGACCGATGGCAGCCTGGCTGGTCATCCTGGCGAGCTGACCGCCGCCGACCATGCCCACCACCGGGCCCACCACCGGGCCCACCACGGGCCCACCAGGGGGCGTCGCAGGGGCGGCTGGGCGCGGCATAGATGGCACATCCGCGGAATCGGTCACGCTCCGTACCCTACGGGACAGGTCCCGGCCCGGGCGCCCGGGATGTAACGCAACTGTTTCGCTTGTGACCCATGTTTTTCCGCCACGAAACATTGTTGCCTTTCGCGCCGTATTTAAAGGGGTAAAACACTTATGATCATGGGCCACCGGAGGGGAGCGCGCAGATGGCGACACGCGATCAGGACGTCACACACAGCGGCGACGTGGGTCCGGGCGTCCTCGTCCGAGAGGGCAGTTACGGCACCCAGGTCATCGCGGTCGAGCCGGGCGGGGCGGAATTCATCCCGCTCAACGAGCGGCACGGCAAGCCGCTTCAGCTCTTCTGGACCTGGACCTCGCCGAACATGGAGTTCGCTACGATCTTCGTCGGCGTGCTCGCGGTCGCGGGCTTCGGCCTCGGCTTCTGGGAGGCGGCGCTCGCGCTGGTCCTCGGCAGCGCGATCGGCGGCATTACCCAGGGCATACTCTCCCTGCGCGGTCCCAAGTACGGCGTACCCCAGATGGTGCTGAGCCGCCTGGGGTTCGGTTACTGGGGCAACGTGCTGCCTGCCGGGCTGAACTCGGTCACGGCCGGCATCGGCTGGTTCGCGGTCAACAGTGTCAGCGGCGCCTTCGCGCTGAACGTTCTCACCCACATGCCGCAGGTGCTCTGCCTGCTCATCATCGTGGCGCTGCAGGTTGTGGTGGCGTTCTTCGGCTACAACCTGGTGCACGTCTTCGAGCGGTACGCCTTCCCCATCCTCACCGTCATCTTCCTGATCGCGGCCGGCGTCATCCTGAGCAAGGCCCATCCGGGCGCGCCCCACCACACCATCCCCGGCGCGTTCCTGCTGACGTTCGGCGCGTCGTTCGGGTACGCGGTGGGCTGGAACCCGTACGCGTCGGACTACACCCGCTATTTCAAGCCGGAGACGAGCAAGGCCGCCATCGCCTGGTGGGCCGGGCTCGGGCTGTTCCTGTCCTGCGCGCTGCTCGAGATCGTGGGCGCGGCGGCCGCCACCGTGGTCAGCGCGGACAAGGCACTGGGCAGCAACCCGACCGGCGCCTTCACCGGGCTGCTGGCCACGCCGCTGGCGGACCTCACGCTGCTGGCCATCGCGCTCGGCGCGGTCTCGGCGAACGTGCTCAACATCTACTCCGGGGCGCTGTCCTTCACCGCGCTCGGCATCAGGCTGCCGCTGTCGCTGCGCCGGGCGATCGTGGCGCTCGGGTTCGGCGCCATCGGGTTCTTCCTGGCCTGGAGCGGGCTGCACAACGCGGGCACCGAGTACGAGGACTTCCTGCTGATCATCGCGTACTGGATCGCCCCGTGGCTGGCCGTCTACCTCTGCGACATGCTGCTGCGGCGCAACCCGGACGAAACCCTGCTGTTCGCGACCCGGCACAAGAACTGGGCCGGGCCGGTGGCCATGGCGATCGGCATAGGCGTCTCGATCTGGCTGTTCTCCAACCAGACCAAGTACGTGGGGGTCGTACCCAAGCATTTCGGGTCCGCCGGAGACCTGACCTTCGAGGCCGGGTTCGTGATCACGACCGTGATCTACCTGGCCTGGCACGCCATCGCCGGGACCGGGCGGGAGAGCACGCTCAGCGCCTGACCGGCAGCGGCTGGCGACCAGGCGCTGCCGGTCAGTGGCCGGCCCGGCTACGGGCCGACCAGTGTCACTGGCCCCGGTCCGCGGACTGTGTTCCGTTTCATACCCCTGTCTCAGGGAAGGCGGGGTCGTCACTTAGCCGCGGCCGGTAGCATGTGCGGGTCTTGAGTGAGCCTGTACGGGGGTTCGCGCCCAGGCCGGATGACGCCGTCCCGAAAGGACCATTTCGCATGCCCAGGATGGTGAGCCTTCGTAAGCGCTTCGCCGATCTGATCCCTGAGCTCGCGAAATTCGGCGTGGTCGGCCTGATCGGATCGGTCGTCGACCTGGGCGGCGCGGCCTACTTGCACGGCGCCGTCGGCATCGGGCCCATGGTCTCCAAGGGACTGTCCATCACCGCGGCGACCGTGATCACCTACCTCGGCAGCCGGTTCTGGACCTTCAGGCACCGGGTCAACCAGGCGCTGCTGCGCGAGGGGATCTTGTTCGCCGCGCTGAACCTCGTCGGCCTAGCCATCGCGGAATGCGTCATCGCGATCATCACCTACGGGCTCGACCTTAAGGGCACGCTGGCCTACAACGCGGCCAGCCTGGCCGGCACCGGGTTCGGGACGATCTTCCGGTACTTCTCGTACAAGAAGTGGGTATTCCTGGCCGGCGCTCCCGGAGCCGCCGTGGCCGCTGGGGAAGCCGCGGTATCCGGGATGGTCGACGCCACCGAGACGAGCGAGACAGGGGCGGTGCTGGCCGGGACGGTCGACGGGCATCGGGCGCCGCATCACGGGTACCAGCCCTCCCACGGGTACCACCCCTCTCACAGGCCCCGGCCCGTACACAGGCCCCGGCACGAGGTCTCACATGCGCCGGAGCACGAGCCCTCGGCGGAGCGCGGTTACGGACCGCCGTGGGAGCTCCTCGACGCCGCGGACGCACCCCGCCGCTAGCGCATGGCGCGCCGCTGGTTGGTGACGTCGGGGCGGCGCGGGCGACCGGAAAGACAGCGTTACGCGGGACCGCGGACCGGCTGAGTGCCCGGCCGGGGCGAGTGCCTGGGCAGGAAGACCGCGAACGTGGCGGGCTTCGCCTTGACCAGCACGACGCGGCCGCCGTCTGCCGCCGCCATCGTCCGCGCCAGCGCCAACCCCAGCCCGGTCCCCTCCGGACGGCCGCTGACGCTCCGCTCGAAGATCCGGGACACCAGTTCCGGCGGGACGCCCTTACCCTCGTCCCGGACCTCGATCACCACCGAGCGCGAATTCTGCGAGGTCTGCAGGGTCACCGTTCCCCCGCCGTGCATGAGCGCGTTGTCCAGCAGCGTGGCGAGCACCTGGGCCAGCCCGCCCGGGGTGACGTGTGCCTGCAGCCCGTTCACGCCGATCACCGCGAGCTTGCGCCGCACCCGGCGGAAGGCCGGTTCCCACTCGATGACCTGCTGCTGCACGATCTCGTCGATGCCGGTCAGGGCGGCCGAAGACGCGGTCGCCCGCCGGGCCGGGCCGAGCAGCTGGGTCACCACGTCGGCCAGCCGCTCGGCCTGGGTGAGGGCGGCGCTGCCTTCCTCCCGGACCACGTCCGGGTCGTCCGCGGCGGCGATCATCTCCTCCAGCCGCATCGACAAGGCGGTCAGCGGCGTGCGCAGCTGGTGCGAGGCGTCCACCGCGAGCTCGCGGTCCGCGACGAGCAGGCTGCTGAGCCTGCGCGCGGACGTGTCGAGCCCGTCGGCCACCTGGTCGAGGTCGGCCACCCCGTACCTGCGGCCGAGCGGCCTGGGGTCGCCCGCGCCGAGCCGCGCCGCCGCCTCGGCGAGCTCCTCGACCGGCCGGGCCAGCCGGCCCGCGAGCACCGCCGTCAGCCAGCCGGCCAGCGCGGCTGCCACGACCATCAGCGCGACGATCACGTCCAGCGCGGCTGCCCCGCGGCCGGCGACGATCACCAGGGCGGGCACGCCCACGATGAGGACGGCGATCACCGCCACGGCAAAACTCGAAAACCACAGCCTCTTGCGCATCAGTCACCCCACGGCAAGCCAGCGGGGGCATGCCGCGAGGCTCGTCCCTGTCCGGTCAGTCGCCGCGTTCAAAGCGGAACCCCACGCCCCGGACCGTGGTGATGTACCTGGGGCTGTGCGCGTCGTCGCCAAGCTTGCGGCGCAGCCAGGAAATGTGCATGTCGAGCGTCTTAGTCGACGTCCACCACTTCGCGTCCCAGACCTCGCGCATGATCTGCTCCCGGGTGACCACCTTGCCCGCGCCGCGCAGCAGGATCCAGAGCAGGTCGAATTCCTTGGTGGTCAGTTCGAGCTCGGTATCGCCGTGCCAGGCCCGCCGGGCGTCCGGGTCGATCCGCACGCCGAGCGCCGCCGAACCCTCCGCCGTTCCGCGCCGCAGCAGGGCGCGCACCCTGGCCAGCAGTTCGGCCAGCCGGAACGGCTTGGTGACGTAGTCGTCGGCGCCCGCGTCGAGGCCGACCACCGTGTCCACCTCGTCGGCCCGCGCGGTGAGGATCAGCACGGGCACGGCGTACCCGCCGGCCCGGACCCGGCGGCACACCTCGAGCCCGTCGAGCTCGGGCAGGCCGATGTCGAGCAAGATCAGGTCGACGCCTTCCCCCAGCGCCTTGTCGAGCGTGCTGGGCCCGTCCGCCGTGACATCCACCTCGTATCCCTCCCGGCGCAGCGCGCGGGACAGGGGTTCGGAGATCGAGGTATCGTCCTCAGCGAGCAGCACGCGGGTCATGAGTAGATAGTAAAGGAACGGTAAAAACTTAGGGAGCCAGAAGGGCTACGGCGGGTGGCGCGGCGGAGCCGCGATCGTGCGGCCGCGAGAGGCCGCAGGTCTCTCCGGCCGCACGATACTACGGCGAGATACCGCAGCGGGCTGACGGGGGGCTCCGGGGGGTCGTCCCCCCGGGCCAGCACCGCTCAGGCGGGGCTGATTCCGTGGCGGCGCCGGGGGGGTGTCCGGTCCTTGCCGCGCGCGGCGGCGAACCGGCGGACCAGTTCGTCCCGCAAGTCTTCCGGCTCGACGATGTCGTCCACCACCAGTTCGGAGGCCAGCCGCAGGATGTCGATGTCGCGCTCGTAGTCGCGGCGCAGCCGGACGGTTTCCGCCGCCCGCGCCTCATCGTCCATCTGCTCGAGCTTGCCCGCGTAGACCGCGTTCACCGCGGCCTCCGCGCCCATGACGGCGATCTTCGCGGTCGGCAGCGCCAGCGTCGCGTCCGGCTCGAATCCGGGGCCCGCCATCGCGTACAGGCCCGCGCCGTAGGCCTTGCGCACCACGACGCAGATCTTCGGCACGGTGGCGTCGGACATCGCGGCGATCATCTTCGCGCCGTGCCTGATGATCCCCTGCCGCTCCACGGCGGTGCCGACCATGAAGCCGGGCACGTCGGCGAGGAACAGCAGCGGGATCCCGAATGCGTCGCAGGTCTGGATGAACCGGGCCGCCTTGTCGGCCGAATCGACGAACAGCACTCCGCCCTTGAACATGGGGTTGTTCGCGATCACCCCGGTCACCTGGCCGGCCAGCCGGGCGAAGCCGGTGACGACCTCCCGGGCCCACAGCGCGTGGATCTCGAAGAACGAGTCCTCGTCGACGAGCCCGCGGACGAACCGGCGCATGTCGAAGGCCTGGCGCTCGCTGGCCGGGACCAACGCCCGCAGGTCGGCCGGCTTCGGCTCGCGGGCCTGCGCCGCCGGCGGCGGCTGCTCCCAGTTCTGCGGCAGGTATGACAGGTAGTCGCGAACCGCGCCGAGCGCGTCGGCCTCGGTCGCGGCCAGGAAATGCCCGCTGCCGGACACCGTGCAGTGCAGCCGGGCGCCGCCCATCTCCTCCAGCGTGGTCTTCTCGCTGACCACCATCTCGACCATCCGCGGGCTGCCCAGGTACATCGAGGCGTTGCCGTCCACCATGGCGGTGAAGTCGCAGAACGCCGGGATGTACGCGCCGCCCGCCGCAGACGGCCCGAACAGTGCGCAGACCTGCGGGATCGAGCCGGAGGCCCGGACCTGGGTGCGGAAGATCCGGCCGGCGCCGCGGCGGCCGGGGAACATGTCCACCTGGTCGGTGATCCTCGCCCCGGCCGAGTCGACCAGATAGATCATCGGGAGGCCGACGTCATAGGCCTTCTCGATGATCCGGATGATCTTCTCCACGGTGCGGGCGCCCCACGACCCGGCCTTGACCGTGGAGTCGTTCGCCATCAGGGCGACCGGCCGCCCGCCGATGGTCGCCGTCCCTGTGACCACGCCGTCGGCGGGCAGGCCGTCCGCCAGGGCGTTGGCGTACCGGCCGTCCTCGGTGAAGCTGCCCGCATCAACCAGGGCAGCTATTCGTTCCCTGGCAAAGAGTTTGCCCCGTGCCGCGGCGGCCTCGTGGTAGCGGGCCGCCCCGCCGCCCTCGATGGTCTCGCGGAGCTCAGCGAAATCGGTCATGTGGTGATTGTCCTGGTACGGGGACCCGCGCGCAGCACCTGGGAGGGCAGAGTGCGGCCGACGATGCCCTCCGCCTCGGCCGCCGCCGCGATCATCGCCGCCAGGTCGATCCCGGTGGCCACGCCCATGTCCTCGGCCATGTGCACGAGTTCCTCGGTGGCGATGTTGCCGGTCGCGCCCGGCGCGTACGGGCAGCCGCCGAGGCCGCCGACGGAGGCGTCGAAGTCGGACACGCCGAGTTCCAGGGCGGCCAGGACGTTGGCCAGCCCGGTGCCGCGCGTGTTGTGGAAGTGCAGGTTCAGGCCCGTTTCCGGGTGGGCCGAACGGAACGCGCCGACCAGGGCGCGGACCCGGCCCGGCGTGGCCATGCCGGTCGTGTCGCCGAACGAGGCCGAGTCCGCCCCGTCCGCGATGGCCCGGCCGGCCACCGACACCGTGCGGGCCGCCGGCACGTCGCCCTCATACGGGCAGCCCCAGGCGGTGGACACGATGACCTGCACGGTCGCGCCGCGTTCGTGAGCCACCGAGATGATCTCCGCGATCTCGTCGAGCGACTGCCCGGTGGACTGGTTGACGTTCTTACGGTTGTGCGTCTCCGAGGCCGAGACGACCGCCTCGAGCTCGGTGAAACCGGCGTCCAGGGCGCGCAGCGCCCCCCGCAGGTTGGGCACCAGGGCCGAGTACCTGACCGAGGGCGACCGGGCCGCCCGCTTCCACACCTCGTCGGCGTCGGCCATCTGCGGGATCGCGGACGGCCTGACGAACGACACCGCCTCGATCCGCTGCACGCCGGTCGCGGACAACCGGTCCAGCAGGGCCACCTTCGCGTCGGTCGGCACCGGGTCCTCGTTTTGCAGCCCGTCCCTCGGGCCGACCTCGCGCACGGAGATCCGGTCCGGCAGTTCCCAGCTCACGCTGTTTCTCCGCTCGCCTCCGGGCGCCTTTTAAGGCGCTGTCTTCCCTCGTCGCTCCTTCGTCGCTCCTCAGTCCAGACAGCGCCGGCGCCCTTTGGCTCGCTCATGGGACCAGGCTAGCCCGCGCCGGTCCGCGACGGTACCGGCCCGGAAGGGGACCGAACGGGCCTGGTTACTGCCCCGGCCAGGCCGGCTTGCGCTTTTCGACGAAGGCGGCGATGCCCTCGCGCCGGTCGGCCGACAGCGCGGCGGTCCGCCAGGCGGCGTCCTCGATGTCCAGCCCGGCCTCCAGCGAGACTCCCCAGCCGTGCCGGATGGCCCGCTTGGCCGCCCGGACCGCCACCGGGGAGTTGGCGGCGATCTGCCCGGCGAGCTCGAGCGCCGCCGCGCGGTCCTGGCCGGCGGGCACCCGCCGGTCGACGAGCCCGAGCCGTTCCGCCTCGTCGATGCCGACCTTGCGTCCGGTCAGCACGAGATCCGCGGCCCGGCCGGGGCCCAGCCGGCGCAGCGCCAGCTGGGTGCCGCCGCCCCCGGGTACCAGGCCGACCGTCACCTCGGGCAGGCCGAAGGTGGCGGTGGCGTCGGCCACCACCAGGTCGCAGGAGAGCGCCAGCTCACAGCCGCCGCCGAGGGCGAAGCCGTGTACCGCGGCGATGGCGGGCTGCGGCAGCGCTAGCACCGCGCCGAACACGCCGCGGACCGCGTGCCGCTGGCGCAGGATGTCCGCGTCGGTCATGCCGGCCCGCTCCTTCAGGTCCGCCCCGACGCAGAAGGCCCGCTCCCCGGCGGCGCTGAGCACCACCACGCGGACGTCGGCCGCGGCGGCGATCTCGGCGCAGGCCCGGGTGAGCTCCTCCGCCATCGCGGTGCTGACCGCGTTCATCGCCTCGGGCCGGCTGAGCGTGATCTCGGCCACCCCGTCACCGGGATGCCGCGACAGCCTGATCGTCTCCATACCGGGGATCGTCTCCATACCGGTGCAGGCTAGTGGTTCACGGCTGGTTCCGCTCGTTCCGCTCGAGCCTGCGCTGCTCCTCCTCCACCAGCCGGAACAGCGTGGCCTGCGTGAACTCCACCCGCGGGATATCGGTCAGCACGATCTGGCCGTGCTCGCCGGCCGACTCGACCACCAGCCGCCCGCTGCCGAGCAGCCGGTCGAGCAGCCCCTTGGTGAACGATACGTCGTTGATCCTGGCCAGCGGGATGTCCCGGCCGTGCCTGGTCACGATGCCGTCCCGCATCCGCAACCGCCGGGTGGTCAGCTCGTACAGCGTCGTCCGCCAGCGCAGCACCGGCACCATCAGCCACAGCATCAGGGCCAGGATCGCGACCGCGGCCACCACCAGCCGCTCCACCGCCGCCGCCGAACCCGACGGGATCAGCACCTCCGCCACCAGCGCGGCCGCCACCACAAGCACCGCGACCAGCAGCGGCCGGACCAGCGTCTTCCAGTGCGGATGAATCCGCAGCACGAGCTGTTCGTCGTCGGTGAGCGAAGGATCCGTGGTCATACGCCAAATATTGGCACGTCCCGCGACCCACCGCTGAGCGAGCCAAAGGGCGCCGGCGCCGACTGGACTGACGAGCCCCCCCGCGAGCCGAAGGGCGCCGGCGCTGCCTGGACTGAGGAGCGACGAAGGAGCGACGAGGGAAGGCAGCGCCTTAAAGGCGCCCGGAGGCGAGCGGGAAGATAGAGCGCGACATAAACTCCGCTGAATGGACCTGGCACGGCACGCGCGGCGGCACTGGCTGTTCGGCCTGGCCGTGGCCGCCGCCCTCGTCCTGCGTGTCCTGGTCATGCTGGCCTTCCGGCCGATCATGTGGTTCGGCGGCGACTCGGCCTCGTACCTGGCGACCGGGCTGCGGCTGATCCCCGATCCCAGCCGGGTGGGCGGCTATGCACTTCTGCTCTGGGTGCTCCGGCCGCTGCACAGCCTCGCGCTGGTCGCCGCCGTCCAGCACCTGATGGGCATCGCCATAGGGGTGCTCATCTACCTGCTGGCACGCCGCCAGGGGCTGCCCGCCTGGGTCGCGACGCTCGCGGCCGTCCCGGTGCTGTTCGACGCGTACGAGCTCCAGCTCGAAGCCGATGCGGTGCCCGACGTCCCGTTCGGCCTCCTGATCGTGATCGCCCTGTACCTGGTGCTGCGGTCACCGGGCGAGCGGCGCCCGGCCCGGACGACCACGGCCGCCTTCCTGCTCGGGGTGTCGGCGATCATCTGGCCGGTCGGGCTGGTCCTGCTCGCGGTACTGCTTTCCTGGCTGCTGATCCGGCGGGCGGGCCTGGTGACCGTGGCCGCCGCGCTGCTGGCCGGGGCGCTCCCGATCGCGGCTTACGCCGCCTGGTTCGGCCTGCACGAGCACCAGTTCAGTCTGACCAGGAGCGACGGGGTGTACCTATGGTCGCGGACGATGTCGTTCGCGGATTGCGCCGTGATCAGGCCGCCGGCCAGCGAGCGGACCCTGTGCCCGCCGGCCGGCCGGGAGGGAGCACAGCGGATCGCGGCCTCCCTGTACATCTGGGACGGGAACTCGCCGCTGCTGCGGATGCCCGGCGGGCGGTTCTCGGCGCGGACCAACGCGCTCGCGCTCAACTTCGGGCTGCGGGCCATCGCCGCGCAGCCGGGCGGGTACGCCGCCGCGGTGGGTCACGACTTCGCGCTGAGCTTCTACTGGAACCGGCCGGTCCACCCGGACGCCGGGATCGTGGACAGGTACCAGTTCTCCGACGCGGCGACGGCCTGGGTCCCGGCGACCATGCGCACCCCGGGCGGCGGGACGGTGGCCGGCGACCAGGCCGCCTACGACGGCGGGCGGCCGGCGCCCACCCGCGCGGTCCAGCCGGTCGCCTCGTGGCTGGTGAGCTACCAGCGGTACGCGTACCTGCCGGGGACGCTGCTCGGGGTGATCCTGCTCGGCGGCCTGGCCGCGATGGCCGCCCGGCGGCGGGTCCGCGGCGCCGGGCTGCCGTGGGCCTTCGCGGTGACGATCATGCTCGTGCCGCCGATGATCGCGGACTTCGACCTGCGCTACCTGGTGCCCGCGGTGCCCGCGGCCTGCCTGGCCGCGGCGCTGGCGTTCGCCCCGCGGCCGGACCAGCAGGACCCGGACCAAAAGGACACCGGGCAGCCGGCTCAGCGCAGGTGGACGACGTCGCCCGCGGCCACCGGCAACTCGGTGCCAGGCGAGACGCGGACCAGCAGCCTGCCGTCCGGGTCGACGCCGACGGCGGACCCCGAGAGCGCCTGACCGCCGGGCAGTTCGGCCCGGACCAGGTGGCCGATCGTGCCGGACAGCCGGGTGTACTCGACGCGCAGCCCGCAGTGGTCCGGGTCGCCCCCGGCCTGCCGCCAGGCCTGATACCAGCGCTCGAAGCCGGCCAGGATCGCGAGCAGCAGCGGTTCCCGTTCCAGGGCCGCCGCGCCGGCGATGCGCAGCGACGTCGCCGCCAGCGCGCCCGGGCCGGGCGGCGGCAGCTCTTCCGGGCCGGTGGACACGTTGAGGCCGACGCCCACGACGACCGCGTCGCCGGCCGCCTCGGCCAGGATGCCGGCGAGTTTGCCCGGGCCGGCTAGGACGTCGTTCGGCCATTTCAGCTTTGCTTGCACTCCCGTCACGCTGGTGACCGCCTCGGCGACGGCCACCCCGGTGAGCAGCGAGAGCCAGCCGCGCCGGGCCGGCGGCACCGCCGCCGGGCGGACCAGCAGGGAGAACGTCAGCGCGGCGCGCGGCGGCGACACCCAGGAGCGGCCCATCCGGCCGCGGCCCGCGCTCTGCTCCTCGGCGGCCAGCACCGCGCCTTCCGGCTCGCCGCCGAGGGCCCGGGCCAGCAGGTCGGCGTTGGTCGAGCCGGTGCGGGCCGCGACCTCGACGTCGCGCCACAGGCCGCCGGGCCGGAGCGCGGCGCGGCGCAGGCGGGCCGCGTCTAGCGGCATCCGGGTAGGCATATCGTCCTCGGCTCGCATGGTCACCCACTATTGTTCAGGTGCCAGGGAGGAGGGAAATCGTTGACCGACCTCGGAACGAACCGGCGCCGCGGCGCAGACGACGGCAGCGCGCCGGACGACGCCAGCGCACTCGACCGCAGCGCACCCGGCCGCGGCCCGGATGACGGCAGGGTGCCGGGACGACAGCGGAGCTTCCGGCTGTGGCCGCCGGAGATCTCCTGGGAGGCCGAGCCGCTGTTCGCCCGGGTCAGGTCCGCCGCGGTCGGCCTGACGCCCGCGGCGCTATGGCGGAACCACCGGCTGTTCACCCTCGCGGCCCTCGTCTCGGTCATTCCGCGGGTCATCGCCGCGCTCGGATTCAAGCCCGCCCTGTTCATCCAGGACTCGTTCTCCTACATGAAGGAGAGCGTCCAGCTCCTGCCGGTGTCGGAGCTGAGGCCGGCCGGGTACCCGCTCGTGCTGCACCTGCTTCAGCCGTTCCACAGCCTGCTGCTGGTGACCACGCTGCAGCACCTGATGGGCATCGCGCTCGGCGCGGTCATCTACGCGGTGCTGAGGACCCGCGGGCTGCCGACCTGGGGGGCGACGCTCGCCGCCGCGCCGACCCTGTTCGATTCCCGGCAGATCTGGCTGGAGTCCTCCATCCTGCCCGACACCCTGTTCACGCTCGTGCTCATGATCGCCGTCGCGATCCTCATCGTCCGGCCCAAGCCGACGATCTGGCAGGCGGTCATCGTGGGACTGCTGGTCTCCTGGGCCTCGGTCATCCGCGGCAACGGCGCCCCGGTCGTCGTGATCATCCTCGCCTTCCTGCTGATCCAGCGGGTCGGCTGGAAGGTCCTCACCGCCTGCCTCGCGGCGTTCGCCGTCCCGCTGGCCGGTTATGCCATGCTGTTCTACGCCGAGCATGGCCAGGTCAACATCACCAATAGCACCGGTCTGTTCCTGTGGTCGCGGACCATGTCGTTCGCCAACTGCGCGGTCATCAAGCCGCCGGCCGACCTGGTCGCGCTCTGCCCGGAAAACCAGCCTGGCCACCCGACCGCGCCCGCCCCGGCCTGGTCCGTCCCCGCCCTGCTGGACGAGCGCAGCCCGGCCGAGTACCTGTGGGACCCCGGCGCCTGGTACCGCACCGACGCCCACCCCGGCGTCAACGCGTACAACAACAAGCTGGCCATGCAGTTCGCCGAACGGGCCATCGAGGCGCAGCCGCTCGACTACCTCAAGACGGTGGGCAAGGAGGTGGCCCTGACCTTCTTTGCCTCCGACAGGTCGCAGGACTACCTGTCGATGCACTTCACCGTGGCACCGCACGTCAGCCCGATGGCCGCGTACATGCGGTACTGGGAGAACAGGTACGCGCACGCCCACTCGAACACGCACGTGGTCCAGCCGTGGGCGTACTTCATGTTCCTGTACCAGGAGCCCGTCTGGTTCCCCGGGTTCGCCTTCTTCCTCGTCATGGTGGCCGGGCTGGTCCTGCTGATCAGGCGCTGGCGCAGCTGGGGACGGTACGCGGGGCTGGCCTGGGGCGTCGCGATCGTCAACCTGGTGCTGCCGATCGCGGCGCACGAACTGGACTACCGGTACGCGATCTCCGCGGTCCCGTTCGCCTGCCTGGCGCTCGGCCTGGTATGCAACCGCCAGCCCGCGCCCAGCGCAATCGGGTTCGGCGCAGCCGCGTCCGGCGCAGCCGCGTCCGGGGCCGCTCCGGCGCCGGCCACCACGGATTCCGGGGACGCGGCCGACCGCTAGGCTTCCGCCATGGACGACACGCAATGGCGCACGCACCGGCTCGAGCTGGACGACCAGACGCTGCGCGAGTGGGACGCCCAGGTGCTCGCGGCCGACGCCGAGGGGATCGTGCTCGACCGGTCGGCGTTCTACCCGGGCGGGGGCGGCCAGCCGCCGGACCACGGCGTGCTGCTGTGGGGCGGCGTGCAGACCAGGATCGTAGACGCCCGCAAGGGTGACGATCTGTACCTGGTCCCCGCCGAGGGCGACCCCCTGCCGCCTGCGGGCACCCCGGTGCGCGGAGCGCTGGAGGATGACCGCAGGACGGCGCTGATGCGCACCCACTCCGGCCTGCATGTGCTGTGCGGTGTGGTGTTCCGGGACTTCGGCGCGCTGGTGACCGGCGGCAACATGGAGCCGCTGACCGCGCGGATGGACTTCAACCTGCCGGAGGTGCCGCCGGGGTTCCGCGAGGCCGTCGAGTCGGCGTGCAATGCCGAACTGCTGGCGAACCGGCGCATCGACGTCCGGGTGCTGCCCAGGGACGAGGCGTTCGCCCTGCCCGACATCATCCGCACCGCGACCAACCTGGTGCCGCCCGAGGTCAAGGAGGTGCGGATCATCGACATCGTGGGCCTGGACCAGCAGGCGGACGGCGGCACCCACGTCGCCTCCACCCGCCAGGTCGGCCAGATCGAGGTCGTCAAGATCGAGAGCAAAGGCAAGGGCTTCCGCCGCCTCCGCATCCGCATCGCAGACTAGGTCAGCCGGTGTTCTGCAGGCCGGCCGCTACGCCGTTGACGGTGAGCAGGAGCAGCCGTTCCAGTCGGTCCTGTTCCTCGTCCGGGGGGGCCGGGTCCGCTTCGCGCAGCGCGGCCAGGGCGCGCAGTTGCATGTACGACAGGGCGTCCACGTAGGGGTCGCGCAGCGAGACCGCACGGGAGAGCACGTGCCGGTTGGCCAGCAGCCGGTCGTGGCCGGTCACGGTGAGCACCAGCCGCCGGGTGAGGTCGTACTCGGCGAGCACCATCTCGGTCAGGTCCTCCCGGCCGCCCAGGGCCAGGTAGCGTGCCCCGATCAGCCGGTCCGTCTTGGCCAGGCTCATCTCCGCGTTCTCCAGCAGCACGCCGAACAGGGGCCACTCGCGGTACGCGCGCCGCAGCACGTCGGCGCCGTCGGCGTCCGCGATGGCGGCGAGCCCGCTGCCCAGGCCGAACCACCCCGGCAGGTTCAGCCGGGTCTGCGACCAGGCGAAGACCCACGGGATGGCGCGCAGGTCGGCCAGGTCCATGGTGGCCACCGCATCAGGGCTGCCGCTGGGGCCGCCACTGGGGCCGCCACTGGGGGCGCCGCTGGGGGCGCCGCTGGGGGCGCCGCTGGGGGCGTCCGCCGCGCGCAGGCCGCGCTTGGCCGGCCGCGAGCCGATGCGCAAGCCGCCGATCTCGCCCAGCGGGCTGATCCGCGCGAACCAGTCGGCGAAACCGTCCGCCTCGACCAGCCTGCGGAAGGCCGAGCAGGCGGCCTGGTCGATCCGGCCGGCGACGTCCCGGTAGGTTTCGGCCGCCGCCGCGGTCCGCTCCGCGATCCGCGCGGACGACGCGAGCAGCACCGCCGAGCCGACCTGCTCCAGGTGCCGCTTGGCGATCGCCAGCTGCCCGTACCGGGCGAAGATGACTTCGCCCTGCTCGGTGACCTTGAACGACCCGTTGACCGAACCGGGCGCCTGGGCGAGCACGGCCCGGCCGGCCGGCCCGCCGCCCCGGCCGAGGGCGCCGCCCCGGCCGTGGAACAGGGTCAGCCGGACGCCGTTGGCCGCGGCCCAGGCGGCCAGCCGGGCCTGGGCGTCGAAGAGCCGCAGGGTGGCGCTGGCCGGACCGAGCTCCTTGGCCGAGTCGGAGTAGCCGAGCATCGCCTCGAGCTCCCGGCCGCTGGCCGCCAGCCGCTCCGCGACCTCGGGCAGCGCGAGCATGCCGGTGAGCACGTCGGGCGCGTTGGCCAGGTCGGCCGCGCTCTCGAACAGCGGCACCACGTCCAGCACGGGCGCCCGCCCCCCGCCCATGGCGTAGCGGGCGAGTTCGTACACCGCGGCGATGTCGCCGGCCGAGCGGGTGAAGCTCACCACGTACCGCCGGCACGCGTCCAGGCCGAACCGGTCCTGCACCCAGGCCATCGCGCGGAACGTGGCCAGCACCTCCTCGGTCGGCGCGGACCAGATTCCACTGTGCTCAATTCCGGGCGGGCCGGCCGCCCGGAGTTCGGCCAGCGCCCGGGCGTGCACCTCGCTGTGCTGCCTGACCTCCAGGCCGGCCAGGTGGAACCCGAACGTCTCCGCCTGCCAGATGAGGTGCTGCAGCTCACCGTGGGCCTGCTTGGCCGCCCCGGCCGCGGCCAGCGACTCCTGCACGATGCGCAGGTCGGCGAGGAACTCAGCCGGGCCCGGGTAGGCCAGGTCGGCGTGCCGCACCCGCGTCGCGGCCAGCCGCTGCGCCGTGTACAGCAGGTAGGCCCGGTACGGCTCCTGCGGCGAGCGCGCCTCGATCTCGGCCAGCAGTTCCGGGTGCGCGGCGTGCGCCGCGGCCAGCGCGCGGCGGAGCCCGGCGGCCGGCGGCGTCGTCGCCGCGTGCAGGGTCAGCGCCCGGCCGATCCTGGTCGTGGTGTTCTCCAGCGCACGCAGGATGTGGTCGGCCTGGATCGTCGCGGTCTCCCGGGTGACCTGCGCGGTCACGAACGGGTTGCCGTCCCGGTCCGCGCCCACCCAGCTGCCGAACCGCAGGAAGGCCGGCACCGGCGAGGCCCCCGGCACCGAAGACGCCGTGCCGCTTTCCGCCGCGGCCACCGCCCGGTCCACTGCCCGGTCCAGTTCCCGGTACACCGCCGGGACCACCCGGAACAGCGTCTCGTCGAACGCGGTCATGACCGTTCGGACCTCGTCGATCGGGTCCATCGCCTTGACCCGCAGCTGTGATGTCCGCCACAGCAGATCGACCTGCTCTCGCAGCCCGCGCCGCGCCTCATCCCGGTCCGCCGCCCCGGTGCGCTGGTCGTCCAGCACGTCGAGCAGCCCGCTGATCCGGCGCAGCGCCGCCACCACCGCGCGGCGGCGCGCCTCGGTCGGGTGCGCGGTGAGCACCAGGTGCACCCGCAGCGAGGCGAGCATCTCACCGAGATGCTCCGGTCCGGCGTCCCGGCTCACCTCCTCGACGGCGGCGGCCAGCGACTCGCGCACCGGCTCCTGACCCGAATCGCGTTCCCGCAGGTTGCGGATGCGCTGATGCTCTTCGGCCAGGTTGGCCAGGTGGAAGTAGACGGCGAACGCCCGGGCGACCTGCTCGGCCGCCTCCAGGCTCCAGGACGCGACCAGCTTGGCGATCTCGTCCCCGGCCCGATCGGCGGGCGCGCCATCAACCCCCGGGCCATCAGCCCGGTATCCGTCCCGTTCGCCGCGGCGCGCCTCGATCACGGCACGCCGCAGCCGCTCCACGTCGTCCAGCAGTTCCGGCCCCGCTGAATCGCGGATGACCTCGCCGAGGATGTCGCCGAGCAGCCGGACGTCACGCCGCATCGGCTCCGGGAGCGCGGCCCGGTCCTTCTCTCGTTCCCTGTTCACGGTCAGAGCTTAAATCCCCGGGCCGGCCTGCCCGCTAACCTATTGCCCATGACGACGCAAGCCGCCGAAACCGGACCAGGCAGCGAAGCCGTTCCCGACCCGCACACGACCGCGGGCAAGATCGCGGATCTGGAGCGGCGGCGGTCCGAGGCCGTGCACGCCGGCTCGGAGCAGGCGGTGGCCAAGCAGCACGAGCGGGGCAAGCTGACCGCGCGGGAGCGGATCGAACTGCTGCTCGACCCGGGCTCGTTCACCGAGTTCGACGAGCTGGCCAGGCACCGCGCCACCGACTTCGGGATCGCCGCCACCCGGCCCTACGGGGACGGCGTGGTCACCGGGTACGGCACCGTGGACGGGCGCCCGGTCTGCGTGTTCAGCCAGGATTTCACCGTGTTCGGCGGCTCGCTCGGCGAGGTCTACGGCGAGAAGATCGTCAAGATCATGGATCACGCGCTGAAGACCGGCTGCCCGATGATCGGGATCAACGACGGCGGCGGCGCCCGGATCCAGGAAGGGGTGGTGGCGCTCGGCCTGTTCGCCGAGATCTTCTACCGCAACGTGATGGCCTCCGGCGTCGTCCCGCAGATCTCGCTGATCATGGGCCCGTGCGCGGGCGGCGCGGTCTACTCCCCGGCCATCACCGACTTCACCCTCATGGTGGAGGGCACGAGCCACATGTTCATCACCGGCCCCGACGTGATCAAGACGGTGACCGGCGAGGACGTGACCTTCGAGGACCTGGGCGGCGCGCAGGCGCACAGCGTCAAGTCCGGCGTGGCGCACTACCAGGCCAAGGACGAGCAGGACTGCATCGACTTCGCCCGCGACCTGCTGTCCTACCTGCCCTCCAACAACCTGGACGAGCCGCCCCGGCGGCAGGTCGCCGAAACGGACCTCACCGAGCCTGACGAGGGTGACGCCGAACTCGACACCCTCATCCCCGACTCGCCGAACCAGCCCTACGACATGCACGAGGTGATCACCCACGTGCTCGACGACGGCGAGTTCCTGGAGGTGCACGCCGGTTTCGCGCCGAACATGGTGGTCGGCTTCGGCCGGGTGGAGGGCGCGTCCGTCGGCGTGGTGGCCAACCAGCCGATGCACCTGGCCGGCTGCCTCGATATCGACGCGTCGGAGAAGGCGGCCCGCTTCGTCCGGACCTGCGACGCGTTCAGCATTCCCATCCTGACCTTCGTCGACGTGCCGGGTTTCCTGCCCGGCGTGAGCCAGGAATGGCGCGGGATCATCCGCCGGGGCGCCAAGCTCATCTATGCCTACGCGGAGGCCACCGTGCCGAAGGTGACGGTGATCACCAGGAAGGCGTACGGCGGCGCCTACGACGTGATGGGCTCCAAGCACCTGGGCGGCGACGTCAACCTGGCCTGGCCGACCGCGCAGATCGCGGTCATGGGCGCGCAGGGCGCGGTGAATATCTTGTACCGCCGTGAACTGGCCGCCGCCGACGATCCCGACGCGGTGCGCGCCCAGCGGATCACCGAGTACGAGGACACCCTGGCCAACCCGTATATCGCGGCCGAGCGGGGCTACGTGGACGCGGTGATCCGGCCGGCCGAAACCAGGCTCGCCGTCACCCGCGCGCTGCGCGCCCTGCGCACCAAGCGGCAGACCCTGCCACCCAAGAAACACGGCAATATACCGCTGTAACGCAATCGCCTGAAGGAATTGCTTACGATGCGTATCCAGATCAATCCATTCTGTCGGCCAAAGTGCCACATCTGGCACGCGCACACGGCTGACTAGCCTAGAGTCTGAGATGATGACCGAATTCGCCGCCCCGCTTCCCATCCTGGCCCGTTACGCGGTCATGGTGGACGTCGGCTATATCTATGCCGCGGCGGGCGAGCTGCTGTTCGGGACGAGCGCGCGGCGGGATTTCCGGGTCGACGCGGCCCCGCTGATCCAGGTGGTCACCAAGCACGCCGACGAGCTGATCCGCGGCGAACTGCTCCGCGTCTACTGGTACGACGCCGCCCGCGACCGGGTGCCGACCATCGACCAGCGGGTCATCGCGCAAATGCCGTGGGTCAAGCTCAGGCTCGGCAACCTGAACGCGCGCGGCCAGCAGAAAGGCGTGGACGCCCAGATCAGGGCGGACATGGAGGCCCTGGCCCGGCACCGGGCGATCACCGACTCGGTCCTCATCGCCGGCGACGAGGACATGGTGCCCGCGGTCGAGGCGGCCCAGGCGTACGGGGTCCGGGTCCACCTGTGGGGCATCGAGCCGCCGTACGGGACCAACCAGGCCGAGCGCCTGGTCTGGGAATCGGACACGGTCGACGTGCTCGACGGCTCGTTCCTGCGGCCCTACTTCAGCAAGAACCCGGCCGCCGTCGAGGCGGCCAGGTCCGACGCGGCGCTGGGGCCCGCGCCGACGGTGCCCTCGCCGGCCCAGCTGTTCGGCGAGCGCCACACCAGGTCGACGTCGAGGACCGGCGGGCACCCGATCCTGTCTAACACCGGGGGCTTCCCGGCCATCTCGAGCACCGGCCCGATGCCCCGCCTGGGGCCCGACCGGACGCGGGTCGAGGAGGCGGGCGAGCACGTCGCGCAGAAGTGGATCCTGACCCGCGGCCGGGACAACATCAGGGACCTGCTGCCCGGCCCGATCCTGCCGCCCGTCATCGACAAGGAACTGCTCGTCGACGCCGAGAAGGAACTCGGCCTGTCGCTGCGCCCCTACCAGGAGGCCCGCGAGTGGCTGCGGGACGCGTTCTGGGAGCGGGTACACCGGGAGTTCGGCATCAGCCTCGGCAGATCCCGCGGCTGACGATCTTTGATACCGAACGAGCCATGGTGACACGCCCTGCTGACCACGATCAGCCCCCCAGCCAGCCGCTCTTGCGCGTGGTCCGCGGCGACGCGACGCCGGAGGAAATCGCCGCCCTGGTCGCCGTCCTGCTGGCGCGCCCGGCCGACGCCGGGGCCCCCGGCCCGGACCGTTCGGTGCCTGGATTCTGGTCCGACCGGGCCGGCCAGCTCCGTCGCCCGCTGTACCCCGCCCCCGGTGCCTGGCGCCGCTCAGGTTTGCCGGGCTAGCTGAGGCGCTCCAGGATCAAGGCGCGGACGCGGATGGCGTCGGCCTGGCTGCGGGTGGCCTTCATGACCGCGCCGACCAGGACGCCGGCCGCGGCCACCTTGCCGTCGCGGATCTTGGCGGCCACGTCGGGGTTGGCCGCGATCGCCTCGTCGACGGCCTTGGTGAGCGCGCCCTCGTCGCTGACCACGGCTAGGCCGCGAGCCTCGACTACCTCGTCGGGCGTGCCCTCGCCGACCAGGACGGCGTCGATCACTTCGCGTGCCAGCCGGTCGTTGAGCGTGCCTGAGGAGACCAGTTTCGCGACCCGGGCTACCTGCGCCGGAGTGATCGCGAGCGCTGAGAGCTCGGCGCCCGCGTCGTTGGCGCGGCGGGCGAGTTCGCCCAGCCACCACTTGCGCGCGTCGGCCGGCGGGGCGCCCGCCGCCACCGTCTCCGCCACCAGGTCGAGCGCCCCGGCGTTGGACAGCGCGGTCATGTCCGCCTCGGACACGTTCCACTCGGCCCGCAGCCGGGCCCGCACCTTGGATGGCGTCTCGGGCAGCGCAGCCTTTATCTGCGCCACCCATTCGGCTGGCGGGGCGACCGGCACCAGGTCGGGCTCGGGGAAGTACCGGTAGTCCTGGGCCTCTTCCTTGGACCGCCCGGGTGTCGTGGTCCCGGTGTCCTCGTGGAAGTGCCTGGTCTCCTGGATGACCCGGCCGCCGGCATCGAGCACCGCGGCCTGCCGCTCGATCTCGAACAGGACCGCGCGCTCCACCGAACGCAGCGAGTTGACGTTTTTGGTCTCCGTCCGCGTCCCCCACCGGCCGGACCCGCGCGGCGCCAGCGAGGTGTTCACGTCGCAGCGCAGCGAGCCCTCCTCCATCCGCACGTCGGAGACGTGCAGGGACCGGAGCAGATCCCGCAGCTCGGTGACGTAGGCGCGCGCGGCGACGGGCGCGTCCGCGCCGGTGTCCTCGATCGGCTTGGTCACGATCTCCACCAGCGGGATGCCGGCCCGGTTGTAGTCGACGAGCGAGTACTCGGCGCCGTGGATCCGGCCGGTGGCCCCGCCCACGTGCAGCGACTTGCCGGTGTCCTCTTCCAGGTGCACCCGCTCGATGCCGACCGTGACCTTGCGCTGACGGCCGTCCGGAGTCTCGACGTCAACCTCCAGCGAGCCGTTGGTGCAGAGCGGCTCGTCGTACTGCGAGATCTGGAAGTTCTTCGGCATGTCCGGGTAGAAGTAGTTCTTCCTGGCGAACCGGCACCAGCTCGCGATCGAGCAGTTCAGGGCCAGCCCGATCCGGATCGCGTACTCGATCGCCATCCGGTTCACCACCGGCAGCGAGCCGGGCAGGCCCAGGCAGACCGGGCAGACCTGGCTGTTCGGCTCGGCCCCGAACGTGGTCGTGCAGCCGCAGAACATCTTGGTCCTGGTGCCCAGCTCCACGTGGGTCTCCAGGCCGATCAGCGGCTCGTAGCGCTCGATCGCCTCGGCGAAAGGGACCAGCGTGGCAGTGTTAATTGTCATGAGTCTCGCCTCCGGGGCGCCTTAAGGCGCCGCCTTCCCTCGTCGCTCGTTCCTCGCGCCTGGGGTGGGTCCGTGGGGAAAAGCACAGTCCAGGCGGCACCGCGCCCCTTTGGCTCGATCATGATCCGAGTCCCTTCGCCTCGGCGAGCAGCGGCTGCCCCCAGCGGCCGGTGAAGGCGGCTTCCGCGGCGGCGGCCACCCGGTAGAGCCGGTCGTCGGCCAGCGCGGGCGCCATCACCTGCAGCCCGACCGGCAGCCCGTCTTCCGGCGCCAGCCCGCATGGGACCGAGATCGCCGCGTTGCCCGCCAGGTCCGACGGGATCGTGCACAGGTCGGCCAGGTACATCGCCATCGGGTCGTCGGCCCGCTCCCCGAGCGGGAACGCCGTGGTCGGCGTGGCCGGCGACACCAGCACGTCGACCTGGCCGAAGGCCGCGTCGAAGTCCCTGATGATCAGCGTGCGGACCTGCTGCGCCTTGCCGTAGTAGGCGTCGTAGTAGCCGCTGGACAGCGCGTAGGCGCCGAGGATGATGCGCCGCTTGACCTCGGCGCCGAAGCCCTGCTCGCGGGTCAGCGCCATGACCTCCTCGGCGTCCCTGGTGCCGTCGTCCCCGGTCCGCAGGCCGTAGCGCATCGCGTCGAACCGGGCCAGGTTGGAGGAGCACTCGCTGGGCGCGATCAAGTAGTAGGCGGGCAGCGCGTACCTGAAGTGCGGACAGGACACCTCGGTCACCTTGGCGCCCAGCGACTCGAGCAGCTCGACCGCCTCGGCGAACCGGGACAGCACGCCCGGCTGGTAGCCGTCGCCGCTCAGGTCGGTCACCACGCCGATCCGCATGCCGCTCACGTCGGCCTCCCGGGCCGCGGCCACCACCGGCGGCACCGGCGCGTCGATCGAGGTCGAGTCCATCGGGTCGTGCCCGGAGATCGCCTCGTGCAGCAGGGCCGTGTCGAGCACGGTGCGGCCGAACGGTCCAGGGGTGTCTAGGGAGGACGCGAACGCGACCACTCCGTATCTTGACGAGCCGCCGTAGGTCGGTTTGGTGCCCACGATCCCGCAGACCGCGGCGGGCTGGCGGATCGAGCCGCCGGTGTCGGTGCCGATGGCCAGCGGCGCCTCGTAGGCGGCCACCGCGGCGGCCGAGCCGCCGGACGAGCCGCCCGGGATCCTGGCCAGGTCCCACGGGTTGTGGCTGGGGCCGAACGCGGAGTTCTCGGTGGAGGAGCCCATGGCGAACTCGTCCATGTTGGTCTTGCCGATGATGATCGCGCCGGCCTGCTTCAGCCGCTGCGTGATCGTCGCGTCGTACGGCGGGTGCCAGCCGTCCAGGATGCGCGAGCCGCAGGTGGTCGGCAGGCCGGTGGTGGTGAACACGTCCTTGACCGCGACCGGGACGCCGGCCAGCGGGGCGAGCTGTTCGCCCGTCCGGCGCCTTTTGTCGACGTCAGCGGCCTGGGCCAGCGCGCTGTCGGCCGCGACGTGCAGGAACGCGTGCACGCGGTCGTCCACGGCGGCGATCCGGTCCAGGTGCGCCTGGGTGACCTCGGTCGCGGAGACCTGGCCGGCGGCCAGCGCGGCGGACAGCTCCGCCGCGGTCATCCGGGTAAGTTCCATCGCTCTAGTCCTCCCCCAGGATCCGCGGCACCTTGAACCGCTGCTGTTCCACGGCGGGCGCCTGGGCGAGCGCTTCGGCGGGTCGCAGGCACGGGACCGGCTTGTCGTCGCGGAACACGTTGGTCAGGCCGGTCGCGTGCGATGTCGGCGGGATGCCCTCGGCGGCGACCTCCTGGACCTGCGCGACGGCCGTGATGATCTGATCCAGCTGGGGCGCCAGATGGTCGAGTTCGGCGTCGGTGAGCGCGATCCTGGACAGCCGCGCCAGGTGCGCGACCTCGTCACGGGTAATGGACATGCACGCCATACTAGGGGCCCCGCGGCGGCAGGCTGTAAGCAAATAGACCCGTTACCGTGGTCGTGTGCGGTCCTTTCCCGGCCTGCTCGTTCGTCGTTGCTGTGTGAGGAAGGAGGATCGGTGAGATACCTGCTGCTGATTTGCGGCGACGAGTCCGCGGCGGCCCATGCGCAGGACGGCTGCGGCGGCTGGATGGAAGACATGCAGGAGCGCGGCGCGCTCCGGGCCACCGGCGGGCTGCGGCCGCCGGCCGAGGCCAGGACGGTCCGGGTACGGCGTCGCAAGCTGCTGCTTTCCGATGGCCCGTTCGCCGAGACCAAGGAGCAGATCGCCGGGTTCTGCATCATCGACTGCGCGAACCTCGACGAGGCGACCGAGGCCGCCGCGAGGCACCCTGCCGCCGCCTACGGGACCATCGAGATCCGGCCGTTCAGCTCGTGAGTACCGACGTCAAGGCAGTACGGGACGCGGTCGACGCGGCGTTCAGGGACGAGTGGGGCCGGGTCGTCGCGACGCTGATCCGGACCACCGGCGACTGGGACCTCGCCGAGGAATGCGCGCAGGACGCGTTCGCGATGGCCCTGCAGCGCTGGCCGAAAGACGGCATCCCCGGCCGGCCGGGCGCGTGGCTGACCACGGCGGCCCGTAACCGCGCCATCGACGTGCTGCGCAGGAAAGCGGTCGGAGCCGCCAAACTCCGGGAGGTCGCCGCCATGTCACTGCCACCCGAACCCGGCCCGGTCTCCGGCAGCGAGACCGACCACAGCGGCGTTCCCGATGACCGGCTGCGGCTGATGTTCACCTGCTGCCATCCGGCGCTGTCGCTCGAGGCCCGGGTCGCGCTGACCCTGCGCACGCTGGCCGGGCTGACCACGGCGGAGATCGCCAGGGCGTTCCTGGCCAGCGAGCCGACGATGGCCAAGCGGCTGGTCCGGGCCAAGCAGAAGATCCAGCACGCGGGGATCCCTTACCGGGTCCCCCCGGCGCACCTGCTGCCTGAGCGCACACCGGGCGTGCTTGGCGTGCTTTACCTGCTGTTCAACGAGGGTTACTCGGCGACGACGGGCGCGGATCTGGTCAGGCAGAATCTCAGCGCCGAGGCGATCAGGCTGGCCCGGGTGCTGGTCCGGCTCATGCCCGATGAACCCGAGACGGCCGGCCTGCTGGCGCTGATGCTGCTGCACGACGCGCGCAGGCCCGCGCGGCTGGACGACCACGGCGACCTGGTGACGCTGGAAGACCAGGATCGTGGCTTGTGGGACGCCGCGGAGATCGGCGAGGGCGTCGCTATTTTGCAGGCGGCGCTGCGGCGCGGGCGGCCCGGTCCGTACCAGGTCCAGGCGGCCATCGCCGCCTGCCACGCGACCGCGCCCACCGCGGACCGCACCGACTGGCCGCAGATCGCCGCCTTGTACGGCCAGCTCGCGGAGTTCCTGCCGACTCCGGTGGTGGAGCTGAACCACGCGGTCGCGGTGGGGATGGCCCGCGGCCCGGCCGCGGCCCTGCCGCTGGTCGAGGCCCTGGAGGCGTCGGGCAAGCTGGCCGGCTATCACCTGCTGCCCGCGACCAGGGCCGACTTCCTGCGCCGGCTCGGCCGCAGGCCCGAAGCGGCCGCCGCCTACGCCGAAGCGCTCGAGCTGACGAGCACCGACGCCGAGCGCCGCTACCTCAGCCGCAGGCTGGCCGAAACCAGCGGCCAGGCCTGATTTAGGTCGCCGTATTTAGGTCGCCGTCAAAACGTCCATCTGAGCCCGGACCCGTTCGTCGCGTTCACGTAAGCCCTCATCACGAAGGAGACGTGACAGCGATGAACAGTATCAAGGACATGATCGCGGCCGAGCGCGGCGAGCTGGCGGAGGTGCTCACCGGGCTGCCCGCGGCCAGGTGGGACGATCCGACGCTCTGCGCGGGCTGGCGGGTGCGGGAGGTCGTGGCCCACATCACCATGCCGTTCCGGTACTCGCGCCGCCGGTTCGCGTTCGAGCTGGCCCGATCGCGGGGCAAGTTCAACGTCATGGCGGACCGGTGCGCCCGGCGCGACGCGGCCGTCATGTCGTCGGACGAGCTAGTCACGGCCCTGGCGTCGAACGCCAGCCACCCGTGGAAGCCGCCAGGTGGCGGAGATGCCGGCGCGCTCACCCATGACGTGATCCACGGCCTGGATATCACCGAGGCCCTGGGCCTCGGCCGGCGAGTCCCGCCAGACCGGCTCCAGGTCGTCCTGCCGAACCTGGCCACCCCGAACGCCCTCGGCTTCTTCGGCGTCGACCTGTCCGGGACCGAGCTGCGGGCCTGCGACACCGGCTGGACCTTCGGCTCGGGGACGCCGGTGACCGGGACCGCTCAGGACCTCGCCCTGTTCCTCTGCGACCGCAAGCTCCCGCCAGGTCGCCTGGATGGACGATAACGGGCGGACGGCGTCGGGGCCCTGGGTGAGGAGGGTGGTGAAGGCGGGCTCGTCCAGGATCGGCACGCCGAGCTCGACCGCCTTGTCGTACTTGGAGCCGGCGTTCTCGCCCGCGACCACGAAGTCGGTCTTCTTAGACACCGAGGAGGTCACCTTGCCGCCGGCCTGCCGGACCGCTTCGGCGGCCTCGTCCCGGCTGACCCCCGCCAGCGTGCCGGTGATCACCACGGACACGCCGGCCAGCAGACGGGCCGCCGCGCGGGTGGGGTCGAAGTCCTCCTCTTCGAGCCGGACCCCGGCGTCGCGCCACTTCGCGACGATCGCCTGGTGCCAGTCGACGCTGAACCAGTCACGCACCGAGGCCGCGATCGTCGGCCCCACCCCGTCCACCGCGGCCAGCGCGTCCACGTTTCCCGCCTCGATCGCCGCCACCGAACCGAACTCGGCCGCCAGCGCCCGCGCCGCCGTCGGCCCGACGTGGCGGATGGACAGCGCGACCAGGATCCGCCACAGCGGCCTGGTCCGCACCTCGGCCAGGTTGGCCAGCAGCCGGGTGGCGTTGGCGCTCAGCGTGCCCTGCTTGACCACGAAGAACGGGCAGGTCCCGAGCCGTTCGGCGGTGAGTGCGAACACGTCGCCCTCGTCGTCGACGAGCCCGCAGTCCAGCAGCGCCCCGACCGCCTCGTAGCCGAGTACCTCGATGTCGAAGGCGCCCCGGCCGGCCAGGTGGAAGAGCCGCTCGCGCAGCTGGGCCGGGCAGGACCTGGTGTTCGGGCAGCGCCAGTCGACCTCGTCTTCCTCGCGGGCCAAGGTGGTGCCGCAGGAGGGGCACACGGTCGGGAACTCAAACTCGCGTTCGTCGCCTTTGCGCAGGTCGGCGACCGGTCCGAGGACTTCGGGGATGACGTCGCCGGCCTTGCGCAAGATCACCATGTCGCCGATGAGCACGCCCTTGCGCTTGATCTCGTCCGCGTTGTGCAAGGTGGCCCGGTCCACCGTCGACCCGCTGACCTTGACCGGCTCCATCACGGCGAACGGGGTGACCCGGCCGGTGCGCCCGACGTTCACCCTGATGTCGAGCAGCCTGGTGGTGACCTCCTCCGGCGGGTACTTGAAGGCGATGGCCCACCGGGGCGCCCGGCTGGTCGAGCCGAGCTCACGCTGCAGCGTGGTCTGGTCCACCTTCACCACCACGCCGTCGATCTCGTACGGGGGATCATGCCGGTGCTCGGCGTAGTAGGCGATGTACTCGCGGACCCCGGTCATGTCGGGCACGACCTGGTACAGCCCGCTGACCGGCAGGCCCCAGCCGCGCAGCCGCTCATACCAGCCCGACTGCGTGTCCGGGGCCCCTTCTAGGTGCCCTTCCTCGCCGGGACCGGCGGCGGTGCCGCTGATGCTCGCGCTGCCAGCCTGGCCGGCGCTGCCAGCCTGGCCAGCTTCGCCGGCGGGGCCGGCGGGGCCGGCGGGGCCGGCGGGGCCGGCCGAACCCTCGACCCGGCCGATGCCGTGGATGATGGCGTCGAGGGCCCGGGACGCGGTGATCCGGGGGTCCTTCTGCCGCAGCGAGCCGGCCGCGGAGTTGCGCGGGTTGGCGAACGCCGCCTTGCCCGCGTCGAGCAGCGACTCATTGAGCTTCCCGAACGCCTCGGCCGGCATGAACACCTCGCCCCTGACCTCGAGCACCGCCGGATGCCCGGAGCCGGCCAGCCGCGCCGGGATGGAGGCGATGGTCCGGATGTTCGGCGTGACGTCCTCGCCGGTGCGCCCGTCACCCCGGGTGGCCGCCTTGACCAGCGCGCCGTCCCGGTAGACGAGGTCGATCGCCAGCCCGTCGATCTTCAGCTCGCACAGGTACGGGCCGGTGCCGCCGAGCCGCGTGACCCGGTCCGCCCAGCTGCCCAGGTCCTCATCGGAGAAGACGTTGTCCAGGCTGAGCAGCCGTTCCAGGTGCTCGACCGGGGTGAACAGCGTGGACACCGTTCCGTGCACGGTCTGGGTCGGCGAGTCTGGCGTGCGCAGGTCGGGATACTGGTCCTCGAGCGCGCGCAGCTCGCGCATCTTAGTGTCGTACTCGATGTCGGAGATCGTGGGCGCATCGAGGATGTAGTACCTGTGATCAGCCTCGGTGATCTCCAGGCTGAGATCGGCGTGCCGCCGCCGCGCGGCCGCGGGCGCCGCCTCAGGCTCCGGCCCGCTCGTGTCGTTCTCGCTCACCGTGTTTCCCCGTTCGCTCACCTAAGACTCGCCCCCTGTCTCTTCGATCAGCTCGGGCAACATGCTCGCCGCCTCCCGGCACCGCGTCAACGCGGCGCGCGCCTGGTCTGGGGACGCGCCGGCCAGCCCGCAGGCCGGGGTGATCACCGCCTGCTCCGCGCACGTGGCCAGCGGGAGCCCCAGCCGCCGCCACAGCCGGATAACCCGCTCGGCCGCCTCCCGGGCCTCGCTGCTACCGCCACCCGGGCCGGCCGGCCCCGCGCCACGGGGGCGGGCCGCTCCCGTGGCCCCGGCGGCCTGGCCGGGTACCGCCGGGACCGCGCCCGTCAGCAGCCCCAGGCCGGCCTCCGCGGTCTCGGCCAGGTCGTCCTCTTCCCCCCGCCGTAGCTGGCTGAGGTCGAAGGACAGGGCATCGGCTCCCGCCGCTCTGATTGTCCCGAACGGGACCGAGGTAGCGCAGCTGTGCACCACCGTGTAGCCATGGGTGGCCGCGATCACCTGCGCCAGCCGGTCCCGCAGCACGTCAGCCTCGACGGCGGCGAGCCGCGACAGCCCGCTGGCCGTCGGCACCAGGCCCCCCGCCACGGCGGGGAGGACCGGCTCGTCGAACTGGACGACCACCCGGGCCCCGGGGACGCGCTTGGCGACGTCGGCCGCGTAGGCGGCCGCGCCTTCGGCCAGTGAAGCGGTCAGGTCGGCCACGGCGCCCGGATCGGCGATGGCCACGTTCATCGTGCGCGGCAACTCCAGCGTGGCGGCCAGCGTCCAGGGCCCGCACAGCTGGACCTTGACCGGCCCGCAGAAGCCGTCAAGCACCTCTTCCAGGACGTCCAGGTCGGAGGAGAGCATGGACCTGGCCCGCGCCAGGTCGCGGCCCGGCCGTTCGGCCAGGCGCCAGCCGCGCGGGGTGACCTCGACCGGGATGCCGACCAGCAACGCGGCGGTCCGGCCAGTCAGGTCCGCGCCCGGCCCGCGATCGGGAAGTTCGGGCAGGTACGGGAAATCGGGAAGTTCCCCGGCGACGACGCGCATCGCCTCGGCCGGATCGGTCCCGGGCATCGAGCCGATCCCGGTGGCGCTTCCGGCCGGCCAGGCAAAGCCCGGCTCGTCATGGTCATCAGGCACATGTCGAGCTTAGAACCGCCAGGTGACAAACTCGCGATCAGCGCCAGCCGGCCTGCCGCCCCAGACCCTCAGCCGCCGCGCGCCGGCCACCCGGAGGCTCGCCCGGCTCATCGTCGCCTGGGTCGGCCTCATCGAGATAAGGCCACGTACGCGGGGGTGCGACCGGCACGCGCTCCGGCCGCACGGCCCGGCCCGCTCGTCGTACGGATACGGCGATGACCATGACGATGCCCACCGCGACCCCGACGAGGAAGAAGACGAACAGGACGACGGCCACTACGGCCGCGGCCCCGCTCATCACTGCCGCCACCCGGAGTCCCGCGGGGTGATGTCGCGCAGGCCGACGCCGGTCAGCCTCCGGACTCCCCGGGCGGCGGCATCAGGCGGCGGGCCGGTCAGCGTGGATCGTCTGTCCTCCCTCCGCACCGCCATCGCGATCATCACGGTGACCCCGGCGATGATCCCTGTGCCAAAAACCAGCGCCGTGGCAATGGCCACGGCTATCATGATGCGGTCCATAACCCCTCCCGCACCTCGTCGGCGGTGCTGAGCACCACCGGGCCCCCTCTGTGTGGCCCTTGGAGATTCAGGGCCGGTGCTGTGAGCCAGCTATCGGCCCCTCAGCTGGTCATACCATCCGGTCTACTGGGCTGAGGCGAACCGTTGGCCCTGTAGGGGCGGTATGACATGTTCTTCTATGACCAAGCAGTTGAACCATCCCAACATTTGGTACCTATGGGATACCCGTGCCGCGGAAGGCGAAACTCCCATGAGGCGCAAATTCCGGCGACAAGGATGATTCCACCAGGCCAGGCAGCCCCAGCGGCTGGCCTGGCTAGGAGTGGATACGGCGCTGCAGATGCCACTCCGCGGATCGGCCCGGGATCTCCGCCAGAGCGTCTAGCCATAGGAGAATCCGCCCCCGTTCCCCGGCCGGGAACTGGGCTTGACACAAGCACGTTACGTCGCCGACGCGGTCCGGGATGCGTCAGATGACGCATCCCGGCAGGCTCATTTTCGACAGCCGCGGACAGCACTCGAGGCCACCACGGCCCCCGCCGCTCCCCCACGGCGAGGGCCGTGATTCGGCGGCGAGCTGCTGCTCAGTGCCATCGACTGCTATGCAGCAGCTCGCCGGCCGGCGGTAAGAGCTCTTACGTCCAGGTCCCTTCGGCCAAAGCCGTTCAGTCGGCGCGCGCTCCTCGACCTCAGGTTGGGCGCATCCTCCGCCAGTGAGTACAGGCGATCTTCGCGGCGGATCTCACGGGCGATTACCCCCAGGACTCCAACCACGAATCCACCGATGAACAGAGCGACTGCCGCTACGGCTATGACACTGGCCATGATGGCCTCCCAGTACTTCCGCCCGCGGAGTTCCTTCCACGGGTCCGCTTTTGGACCACGGCCACGCGAGGTAATCCCGTCGGCCTGGTGTTCGTGGGCCACGGCGTTCCCGTCTTGTCCACGACCTGAGCTTGTCGTCCTGGTACGTCCAGTTGAGCCTGACTGTTCTACTCTCTGGTGTTGTCTGACACATCCTAGCGCATCCAAGCAGACTTACTGCCTGGATAAAACCCATGTTAAGTGTCATACGAGCCATCCCAACCTCTAGGACTACAGAGCTGTTACCCGCCAGGGCTGGGCATAAACCGGCCGGTCCCAGATATTCTGGCCGACCGGACGACATGGATGATCTGGACAGGTAGGATCTCCCTGGTCAGCTGGGCTTTAGAAGCCCTCATGTACCGGCCGACCAGCTTGTCATGGCCTGGGGTGATCCCGCCGGCATCGGCCCGGTATGGTGCATGACCTGTCTGGTTCGCATACAGACAGTCGACTGACTGGCCTGTTCTGGACAGTTCCGGCGATACCGGCCGTTGGTACATTGCCTGGCCATGGGGGAACTCGAAACCGAGATCGGGCCGATGGCACGGCACGAAGCGGACGGCCCCAGCTGAGCGAGCCAGCCCAACGGTCAGTATGGCTGGGACGGGCTAAGGCCTGCAGGTGCCCTGCATCGAAGGGGCGATCCTGCTCCCCGTGGCACCGTCACCCCGAAACCAGCGTGGCGGCCGCCGGAAGACGCGGCGTCCGGGGACCTGCGGCCGCCGCCGTCTAGCGGGCGGACTCCGCGCGACAGCCGACCGGGCGCCTCGCTCACCAGGGCATATTTCCCGGTCCGGCGTCCCGTCGGCAACAACGCGATCACGTCGCCCGGCCGTCCGGGCAAGTTGTCCCGCCCTCTGGATCCATAGGTGACATACTTGCGCGACCAAGCAGTCGGACTGCTAGGATAGATCTGATGCGCTGGGCCATTCTAGCTATCCGATACATACCAACCTTTGGTATGTATCGTAGGTTTTGAGGGTAGGCTCCCGCTAGACCTTGTTTCACACATCTCAGCTGGATGACATGGACACCCGGTTGACTGGATGATCCCAGGCCAACCGGAACAGCTTGAGGCATCTTGAGAGCATGAGGGAGGCCGGATGACGACCCCGATGTATCGCGAAATCGCGGAACAACTACGTCATCGGATCGAGTCCGGGGAGTTCCCGTCCGGTGCTCAGATGCCGACCGAGCAAGAGCTCCAAAAGCAGCACAGCGCGTCCCGTAACACCATCAGGGACGCGATCAAGCAGCTCACTACCCTCGGGCTGGTCGAAACCAGGCCCGGCCAGGGCACCTTCGTCGTCCCCAAGATCAACCCCTTCGTGACCCCGCTTACCGGCCCTCCGGAGACGGCCGTCGACTACACCTCCGGCGTCCTGGGGGAGGTTGGGGAAGCGACTGCCAGCGGGATACAGGTGGAGATTCAGGAGGCTTCGGACGATGTCGCCGCCGGTCTCTGGCTGGAACCTGGCACCGAGGTCATCAGCCGGCACCGTAAGCGCTATATCAACACAGTGCCCTGGGCCCTGGAGACATCCTTCTACCCAGGGGAGTTCGCTGACCGCGGAGCTGACAAACTCCGGAGGGCCCGCAACATCGACGAAGGCACGGTCACTTACCTCAGGAACGCCATCGGGGTCCGGCAGGTCGGCTACCGCGACTGGGTCACCGTACGAGCGCCGAACGCGACCGAGGCCGAGTTCTTCAAGCTCGCCCCGGACGGCCGGGTCGCGGTGTACGAGATGTCCAGGACCGCGTTCGACGGAAACGAGCAGCCGATGCGACTCACTGTGACCATTGTCCGGACTGACCGGAACCAGTTCATCGTGGACGTCGGGGATGTGCCGAAGCTTAAGCCTAGCGACCGCAGCCAGCAGTCCTTACCGATCACGCGCGGAGCAGCACCATCGCCTCATTCCCGGTCGCCATGACGAAGCCGGGTAGTTCTAGGACCACACGTGAATCCAATTGATCCGGGCGGGTCAGGGGCCATGCTCCTGGCGGAGCCCGCAGACAAGCCGAACGCCGGTGAGGAATCCGGCGCAGCTGACATCGCGGCCACCCGGGCCGTCCCCTGGGCCGCGATTGCCCGGGCCTTCATGACCGCGAAGGCCTCGCTCGGCATCGGCGAGAACGATAGCCCCAAGGGCTCGAACTGGCAGGCGCTCGCCCTGCCCCGGTTCCGCTGGTACTTCGCCGGCAGTGTCGTCTCCAACTTCGGGACCTGGCTACAGAACACCGCCCAGGTCGTGCTCGCGTACCAGCTGACACGTTCGGTCTTCTGGGTCGGCGTGGTGACCTGCGCCCAGTTCACCAGCCCGCTACTGATCGGGCCGTGGGCAGGCGTGCTGACGAACCGGCTCGGAAGCTGGCGGGTGCTGATCGCCACCCAGTGCGCGTCCCTGGTGATCGCCGGGACGCTCGCGGTGCTGCAGTTCACTGGCCAGCTTGGCAAGCTCTGGCTGATTATCGGGGCCGTCGGCATCGGGGTTGCCTTCACGTTCGCGCTCCCGGCCCTATCGGTGACCGTCCCAGCCCTGGTCCCGCCGGGCCAAACCAAGAAGGCACTGGCCATGGACTCGGTGTCCTACAATCTCGGCCGCGCCCTGGCCCCGATGCTCGGTGTGCTCGTGCTGGCCACCGCCGGCTCCGGCCTAGCCTTCGCGCTGAACGCAGCGTCGTTCGGCTTCTTTACCGGTGTGCTGCTGTGCCTGCGCCCGCGCGAGGCACAGGCCGGGGCCAACCGTTCGCGCGTCATGAACGGCATCCGCATCGCGTGGCGTGACCGCAGGATCATGGTCCTGCTGCTCATGGTGGCCGCGGTCACCGTCGCCGCCGACCCGATCCTGGTCCTCGGCCCGGCGCTAGCCCATTCCTTCGGCGAATCGGCGGACTGGTCCGGCGTCTTCATCACCGCGCTCGGCGCCGGCAATGTGATCGGGTCGCTCCGTCCCAGCGGGCAGCAGGCGTCGATCCGGCGGGCGGCTTCGGCGCTGTGCATCTTGTCGATCGCCATGATGGTCTTCGTCATGGCCCATGTGATCTGGCTCAGCGTCGCCGCCGCGGTGGTGGCCGGCATGGCCTGCCTGCTGGCGGGCGCCACGCTGAAGGCGCTACTCCTGCATCATGCGGGCAGCGGTGTAGGCCGCCAGGCGGCGGTCATGGCTGCCTGGGCAGTGGCATGGGCCGGGAGCAAGCCGATCGCGTCGTTCGCCGACGGGATCCTGGCCGGCCCGCTCGGGGTACGGGGCACCGGGCTCCTGCTCGCCTTGCCCGCGCTAGTGCCTGCGTTCGTCCTGGTTTTGTGCCCGGCGTTCGGAAAACGATTCGTCCGCCACACGGCTTTCGACCTAGCCAGCTGACCCGCGGAGGTTCATAAGACACATTCACAACGGGAACCACATCAGTCTCAGCCGACCGGACAAGCGAAAACCTGTCAATAACGATAAGGTCACGTTTATGTCTCGCCGGCCCGGATAATGCTGTCCTTCCTTCGGGTCGTCTGCCCAGATCAGCGCCAAGCACCCGGAAGCGCCGAGTCAATCCGCATGAGCGCAGTCGAGTTCGGCAAACCACGCAAAGCGCCATGATCGTCGCAGGCCGGTGATAATCGGACTGGAAGCGTAGAGAGGGCGCCCTCGGCGGGGGTCACATCCTGAGAGCGAGGCGCTATCCCGGCCCCAGTAAGGAGGTGCCATGGCCAAGTACCACGCCCGTCCGTCCGCGCAGTACCGCTACGAGCACTACGACCCGTGGTCGTAGAGCGGCAGTGATCCGTCCTGCCCGCCACGATGCCGCCCGGGCACCGGCAGCGGCCCGGCCACCGGGGCGACAGACGGTCTCGGATAGGTCGTGGCGCCGGTTAGGTCGTGGTGTCACTGAGCAGGCCGTACCGGCACGGACTTGGCCGTGCCGAAAGTTTTAAGCAATTTTGCGCTTGATCGCCGCAGCCCGTCCAGAGGGACGCCGCGGCGATCAAGCGCATCCGGCCGGATCCAGAAGGCGCTCTGATGGCCAAGGGACATGACAGTGCGCACCTGGTCAGAAGATAGGCGCCAGCGTTGTCGCGGCGGACGTCCCGCTGATCGTGGCGCTGCCAAGCACCGTATCGCCGTCGTAGAGGACGGCGGCCTGGCCCTTGGCCACGCCGCGCGCCGGGCGGTGCAACCGGATGCGCATCGCATCGCCCTCCAGCCAGGCCGCGCAGGCGTGCACGTCGCCGTGGGCGCGCAGCTGGACGAGGCAGTCGCGGGGCCCGGCCGGCGGCGCGCAGCCGGTCCAGACGGGGCGCGTAGCGGTGATCTCGGTGATATCCAGGCCTTCGGCGGGGCCCACGGTGACCGTCCTGGTCACCGGCTCGATGTCGAGCACGTAGCGCGGCTTGCCGTCGCCGGCGGGCGCGTCTACCCGCAGGCCCTTGCGCTGGCCGACGGTGAAGGCGTAGGCGCCCTGGTGTTCGCCGAGGACGGCGCCGGAGGCGTCGACGATCCGGCCGGGTACGTGGCCTAGGTGGCGGGCCAGGAAGCCCTTCGTGTCGCCGTCGGCGATGAAGCAGACATCATGGCTGTCTGGCTTGTCCGCCACCGCCAGCCCGCGCCGCGCCGCCTCGGCGCGCACCTGGGCCTTGGGCGTGTCGCCGAGCGGGAACATCGCATGCCTGAGCTGCTCTGAGGTGAGCACGGCCAGCACGTAGGACTGGTCCTTGCCGGGATCCGCGGCGCGGTGCAGAACCTCGCCGGATACGCGCGCGTAATGGCCGGTGCAGACCGCGTCGAAGCCGAGCGCCAGCGCGCGGTCGAGCACCGCGGCGAACTTGATCTTCTCGTTACAGCGCAGGCACGGGTTCGGGGTGCGGCCGACGGCGTATTCGGCGACGAAATCCTCCACCACGTCGCGGTGGAAGCGCTCGGCCATGTCCCACACGTAGAACGGGATCCCGATCACGTCGGCGGCCCGGCGCGCGTCCCGCGCGTCCTCCAGCGTGCAGCAGCCGCGGGCGCCGGTCCGGTAGGACGACGGGTTCGAGGACAGCGCCAGATGGACGCCGGTCACCTCGTGACCCGCGTCCACCGCACGAGCCGCGGCCGTCGCGGAGTCCACCCCGCCCGACATCGCCGCGAGCACCCGAAGACCACTCATCGTCCATCAAGGCTATGCGCCCCTAGCCACCACTCCCGCCCAAGCCCCCGGAATGGCGCCCACACAGGTGCTCGGTGGGCCCCCAGGTACGTTCTTTGGTACCCAGGGGCCCACCGAGTCCGGAAAATCGCGGTCGGCGGGCGGCGAGCGGCGGGGGGTCAGCGGGTGGCGGCGCGGCGGGCGCGGTCTACGACTTCGCGGATCACCAGGCCCAGGGCGTCGACGTCGTGCTTGCTCGAGGTGTGGCCGAGGGAGAAGCGGAGCGAGCCGCGGGCGCGCAAGTCGTCGGCGCCCATGGCTAGCAGCACGTGGCTCGGCTCGGCCACGCCCGCGGTGCACGCCGAACCGGTGGAGCAGGCGATGCCGTTCGCGTCGAGCAGCATGAGCAGGGCGTCGCCCTCGCAGCCCGGGAAGGAGAAGTGCGCGTTCCCCGGCAGCCGGCCCGGCCCCGGCGGCGGCCCGTTGAGCACGGCGTCGGGCACCGCGGCCAGCACCTGGCGCACCAGGTCGTCACGGAGCGCGGCCAGCCGCTCGGCCTCGTCGGTCCGCTGCTTGGCGCACTCTGCAGCCGCCACCGCGAACGCCCTGATCGCGGGGGTATCGAGGGTACCGGAGCGGATGTCGCGCTCCTGGCCGCCGCCGTGCAGCACCGGCACCGGCGCCGCGCCGCGGGCCAGGATCAGCGCCCCGACGCCGACCGGGCCGCCGAGCTTATGACCGGTCACGGTGAGCGCGTCCGCGCCGCTGGCGGCGAAGTCGACCGGCAGCTGCGCGGCGGCCTGCACCGCGTCGGTGTGGAACGGCACGCCGTACTCGTGCGCCACCGCGGCCAGCTCGCTGACCGGCTGCACCGCGCCCACCTCGTTGTTCGCCCACATCACGCTGACCATGGCGACCTGCTCGGGGGCGCGGGCGATCGCGGCGCGCAGCGCGCCCGGGACGACTACGCCGTCGTCACCGACCGCCAGCCAAGTTGCCTCGGCGCCCTGGGCCTCCTCCAGCCACCGGACCGAGTCCAGGATGGCGTGATGCTCGACCGAGGTGGTCACCACGCGGTGCCGCTTTCCCTGGGGCCGGGAACCGTCCCGGCGCGCCCAGTACAAGCCCTTCACCGCGAGGTTGTCCGCCTCGGTCCCGCCGCTGGTGAAGACGACCTCGCTCGGCCGGGCGCCGAACACATCGGCCAGCTGCTCGCGGGACTCCTCCACCACCCGGCGGGCGCGCCGGCCCGCGTTGTGCAGCGACGACGGGTTGCCGAGCTGGCCGAGCTCCTCGGTCATGGCGGCGATCGCTTCGGGCCGCATCGGCGTCGTGGCCGCGTGATCCAGGTACACCGGACTTGTGCTGTGCGAACTCATGGCTGCGTCCAGCCTAGCTGCCGCGAAGATACGGAAGAAACAGATGTAACGGGCAAACTGGGAGCTACTTGCGCTTGCCGATCTCCTCGAGCAGCTGCGGCACCACCTTGAACAAATCCCCGACCACGCCGAAGTCGGCGAGCTCGAAGATCGGCGCCTCCGCGTCCTTGTTGACGGCGATGATCGTCTTCGAGGTCTGCATGCCGGCCCGGTGCTGGATCGCGCCGGAGATGCCGATCGCCATGTACAGCTGCGGCGAGACGGTCTTGCCGGTCTGGCCGACCTGGAACTGATGGGGGTACCAGCCCGCGTCGGTCACCGCGCGCGACGCGCCGACGGCCGCGCCGAGCGCGTCCGCGAGCGTCTCGATGATCTGGAAGCCCTCGGCCCCGCCGGTGCCGCGGCCGCCGGAGACCACGATCGAGGCCTCGGTCAGGTCGGGACGCTCGCCGCGTTCGGCCACCACCCGGTTCGTGATCTTGGCGCCGCCGAACTCCCCGGCCAGCGATACCGGCGAAAGCTCGGCCGCACCGGGCGCCGGCTCGGGCGCGACTGAATGGGGGCGCATCGCGACGATAGGCGTCCCCCGCGTGACCCGGGAGTGGACGGTCGTCGCGCCGCCGAAGATCGACTGCTCGGCGACCGGGCCGTCGTCGCCGGGGGTGAGGTCCACCGCGTCGGTGAGCAGTCCGGAGTCCGTCTTGACCGCGAGCCTGGCCGCGAGCTCCTTGCCTTCGGCCGTGCCCGCCAGCAGGACGAGGGCCGGCGACTTCTCCTGGACGAGCTGGGCGAGCAGCGCGGCCGTCGGCGCGACGACGTAGTCGTCGAAGGCCGGGTCGGCGGCGACATAGATGCGGGCCGCGCCGAACTCCGCGCAGCGCTCCCGCCCTTCCTCGGCCCCCGGCCCGGCCCACACCACGGAGGGCTCGCCGAACCTGCGGGCCAGCGTGATCAGCTCGTAGGTGACCTTCTTCACCTCGCCGTCCGCGTGCTCCGCGAGCACAAGGATCTCAGCCATGCCGCCTTCCCTCCTCAGATGAACTTCTGCGCGGCGAGGAACTCGGCCGCCTTGACGCCGCCGTCACCCTCGTCCTTGACGACGACGCCGGCCTGACGCGGCGGCCGCTGGGCGTGATCGACTACCTCGGTGGCCGCGCCGCCGAGCCCGACCGCGGCCGGGTCGATGCCCGCGTCAGCGAGGGAGAGCGTCTGGACCGGCTTCTTCTTCGCCGCCATGATCCCCTTGAACGAGGGGTAACGCGGCTCGTTGATCTTCTCGACCACGCTGATCACCGCGGGAAGCGAGGACTCCACCTCGTGGTAACCGTCATCGGAGACGCGGCGGACGCGGATCGCGGACCCGTCGATCTCCACCTTGCTCGCCAGCGAGGCTTGCGGAACACCCAGGCGCTCGGCCAGCATCGCGGCCATCACGCCCATCCGGGCGTCGGTCGACTCCGACCCGCAGATCACTAGGTCGAAGCCGATCTGGGAAAGCACCTGGGCGAGCGCGTAGGAGGTGGACAGCGCATCGGAGCCGGCCAGCCCGTCGTCGAGCAGGTGCACGGCCTTGTCCGCGCCCATGGACAGCGCCTTGCGGATCGACTCGGCGGCCTTCTCCGGGCCCATGGTCACGATGGTGACCTCGGCCTCGTTGCCCGCCGCGCGCTGCGCCTCGGCGATCTGCAGGCCCTCCTCGATGGCGTACTCGTCAAGCTCGTTGATGAGGCCGTCCACCGCCGCGCGGTCCAGCGTGGAGTCCGCCGGCTTGAGCTTGCGTTCGGCCGCGGTATCGGGCACCTGCTTGACGCACACGACGATGTTCATGAACTACACCGACCTCCTTCGTTGCTCGGGTACAGCCTGCCAAACCGCCTCGTGCTGGCCCGCACCGGGTCCGTACCCGTCTATGTTACTTGTCGGTAGCAAGCATCCGGGCCGCCCCCCAGGGCAGGAGGAGGCCGCCGGGGACCCCAAGGTTATTTTAACTATATCACCTATCTAACTGTTTCAGCTATTTAGGTAACTGTTTCCTGACCGGGCAGCTGCCCGCCACCGGCCCGTCGCCGCCTGGCGGTCCTGGGGCGTCAGTATCGTTAGAGCACAGCCAAGGGAGGAGCGGCCATTTGCCTCGGGTCACCATCGTCGGGACCGGATACCTCGGGCTCACCCATGCCGTCTGCCTGGCCGATCTCGGCCACGAGGTGCTGGCGATCGACGTCGACGCGGAGAAGATCGCGACGGCGGCGAAGGGCGAGTCCCCGTTCTTCGAGCCCGGCCTTGAGCCGCTGCTGCGGAAGAACCTGGACTCCGGCCGGCTCCGGTTCACCATGTCGTTCGCCGAGGTCGGTGAGTTCGGCGAGATCCATTTCCTGTGCGTGGGGACACCCGAGGGCGAGGCGGGCCGGGCCGACCTCAGCTCGGTCTACGCCGCGGCCGAGGCGCTCGCCCCGCACCTGGCGTCGCCGTGCCTGGTCATCGGGAAGTCGACCGTCCCGGTGGGGACGGCACGGCAGGTGATGAACCGGATGCGCGCGATCGCGCCGGCCGGCGACGGGGTCGACCTGGCCTGGAACCCGGAGTTCCTGCGGGAGGGGTTCGCGGTGCAGGACAGCCTGGCGCCGGACCGCATCGTGCTCGGCGTGGCTTCGGAACGCGCCGAGGCGCGGATGCGCACGGTTTACCGCGCCCCGCTCGAGGCGGGCACCCCGCTGCTCGTGATGGACCTGGAGACGGCCGAACTGGTCAAGGTGGCCGCGAACGCGTTCCTCGCCACCAAGATCTCCTTCATCAACGCCATGGCCGAGGTCTGCGAGGAGGCGGGCGCCGACGTGATACCGCTCGCCGAGGCGCTCGGCTACGACGCGCGGATCGGCCGGCGGTTCCTGTCCCCCGGGCTCGGATACGGCGGCGGCTGCCTGCCCAAGGACATCCGCGGGTTCCGCGCCACCGCCGCTGAGCTGGGCGTGAGCTCGCTGGTCAGCTTGCTGGCCACGGTGGACGAGATCAATCTCGGCCGCCGGGAGCGGGTGGTCACGCTGGCCCGCGAGGCGGCCGGGGGCTCGCTGATGAGCACGCGGGTGGCGGTGCTCGGCGTCGCGTTCAAGCCCAACAGCGACGACGTCCGGGACTCCCCCAGCCTGGCCATCTGCGACCAGCTGGTGGCCGAGGGGGCGATCGTGTCGGTGCACGACCCGGTGGCCATGCCCGGCGCGGCCAGGAAACGGCCGGCCCTGCGGTACGCCCCGTCGGTCTTCGAGGCGGCCGACGGCGCCGACCTGGTCCTGCACCTGACCGAGTGGTCCGACTACCGGGCCATCGACCCGGCCGCCCTGGCCGCGGTCGTCGCCCGCCGGGTGATCATCGACGCGCGCTGCTGCCTGGACGCGGAACTGTGGCGCAGCGCCGGCTGGTCCGTGCACGTGCTCGGCAGGCCCCCGGCAGCTGGGTCCCATGATCGCGAAGACTTTGGTATCGAATAAAGTACCGAACCCTTCGCGATCATGAAAGGGACGGCGGCGGAAGGCTGGCGCTAGGCTCCTTCGGCCGCCTCGACCACGTTGGCCAGCAGCATGGCGCGGGTCATCGGGCCGACCCCGCCCGGCGTCGGGGCCAGCCAGCCGGCCACCCCGGCGACGTCCGCGGCGACGTCGCCGACCAGCCCGGCGTCCGTCCGGGTGATGCCCACGTCGATCACCGCCGCGCCGGGCTTGACCATATCCGCGGTCAGCAGCCCGGGCCGGCCCGCGGCCACCACCACGATGTCCGCGGTCCTGGTGTGCGCGGCCAGGTCCTTGGTCCCGGTGTGGCATAGCGTCACGGTGGCGTTCTCGGTGCGCCTGGTCAGCAGCAGGCCGAGCGCGCGGCCCACGGTGATCCCGCGCCCGATGACGGTGACGTCGGCGCCCGCGATCGGCACCCCGTAGCGGCGTAGCAGGTCCGCGATGCCGCGCGGGGTGCACGGCAGCGGGCCCGGCTCGCCCAGGACCAGCTTGCCCAGGTTGGCCGGATGCAGGCCGTCCGCGTCCTTGGCCGGGTCCATCCGGTTGAGCACGGCATGGGCGTCGAGCCCGGCCGGCAGCGGCAGCTGGACGATGTACCCGGTGCAGGCCGGATCGGCGTTCAGCTCGTCGACCACCGCCTCCACCTGCGCCTGGGTCGCGTCGGCGGGCAGGTCCCGGCGGATGGACGCGATCCCGACCTGCGCGCAGTCCCGGTGCTTGCCGTTCACGTAGGCGCGGCTGCCGGGATCATCACCGACCAGGACCGTGCCGAGCCCGGGCACTGTGCTGCCCTGGCCGCCTGCCGCGGCGGGGGTGCGCGCGGCGAGCGCGGTCAGCCGCTGGGTCAGGTCGGCCCGAATCTCCGCGGCGAGAGCCTTGCCGTCGA